>Ga0209282_1000661_pt1 | contig 17038 bp, 8 predicted proteins | sample Mtrugardesep15_FD_187529 | JGI IMG/M metagenome (GOLD analysis project Ga0209282, IMG submission 187529) | Root nodule microbial communities of legume samples collected from California, USA - M. trunc garden sep15 (SPAdes) (version 2) | ecosystem: Host-associated > Plants > Roots > Nodule...
CAAAAAACAAAGTTTCAAAAATCAATTAAAAAACTCAATACAAAAAAAAAAATACGTATGACTCGATGAACTATAAAGATTAAAAAAAAAATATGTGTGACTCGATGAACTATAAAGATTAATCAACATTTAAAAGTTAAAGCCAATGAATCAAAACAAATATAAAAATTCAAGTTAAACAGAGTAAAAATATATCTTTAATCAAAATCAACACTTGAAAGCTAAAACCCATGAATCAAAGCTAATAAAATTCAAATTAAACACAGTAAAAATAAATCATTTAAGGAAAAAATCGAACAAGAAAAGTAAAGGCGGTACCTTTCTTTCCAGACTTCACTGGAGAAACAACAACAGGAGCAGCATCAACCTAGAAACACACCAAAGACAGACAAAAATCAGCAAATTACAACGACAAACAACAACAAAACACTAAATTGACAAGAGATTGATGAAAAAGCATACTTTGGTAGCGGATTTCTTGCTTGATTTAGGCATATTGAAAAGAAGTGAAGGATGAGAAATTGGGGGAAGCGGCGGAGGCTATTCAAAACCCTGCGGCTGAGAGAGAGAATTAGGGTTTTGGAAATAGCAGAGAGAGAGAGAGAGAGTGAGGAATTGTGAGAAGAGAGAGCTAGGTTTTATATACGAAAAGAAAGGGGTTAGGGTTTTGGGCTTGAGGTTTCGGCACACAAACAGCACGTGTGAATGATGCTGTGCGTTTTGCTATTATTAGGTTTTCCTGACAAGATATTTTTCTCTCACATCTCGTCTCGTCTCATCTACCTATTTTTCAATTTCACAAACAAATCTTGTAAAATATTGTGTGTCCTAGCTCAACCGGCAAAAATGTCGAAATTGTTAGCTCGGATGTTATAACTAGAGTTCGAACCCCGATACATCTACTTGTGTGTAAATTTATAATGACTTTGTTATTTCGTCTATATACCAAAAAAAAATATATTGTGTGTTTTATTACATGAAAATTCTCTCAAATTTTATAATAATAAAAATAACCCGAATAATTTCATATTTTTTAAATATTTATAGTCCCCTCAAAACAAAAACAAAAAAATTATAGTTTTTCCCTCAAAAATATTTATAGTTTTATATAAAATCTGAAAAAACATGAGTTTTGGTATAGTATTTTTTTTCTTCTAATTTAAAATTTCCGCTTAAATTTCTCGTTTTACCATTATATTCTTCAATATTAATCTCCTAACTTTATTTTTTAAAATATTTTAAGTATGAAAATAGGGTTGTCCGTACATCAACTTGTTTACGCGATTAATCTCGTAACTTTTTTTAAAAAAAAAATATTTTAAGTATGAAAACAGGGTTGTCCGTACATCAACTTGTTTATGCAATTAAAAGAGATAAAGAAAAAGGATATCAAAGTAGTGATTAATTAAACATAATTCCAACCATAAAGACGATTAGTTCGATATAACCTTACAACATATAGCAAGAAGAAAATATATTTGACAACGAAGTCAATTACTTTAATCTGAGACTTTGAGATGAACACATTCCAAAGTTTTATTCTAAAACCATCATGTCAATCCAAGTGGGTTGTTCGTAAGAAATATTTATGTTTGTCATCATCTAAAAGGGAAATATTGTTAAACTAAGTTCTCTCTTAGAGTTAAAGCAAAAACATAAAGATTCTTTGTATGAAATTCTTTATGTTAACATTAATTTACTTTTAGAATTGACTTTTTGCACTTTAAAACTTATAACTAAACTCATGTGAATCTTCTTACAAACCCCACTTTAAAATTAAGTTAAGTTTATTTGTTGTAGAATGTTTATCAAAAATACTAATTTACGTCAGCATCAAATAGAGGGAGATTGTTTATATCAAATATAGTTAAAGAACAAACCCTTTAAGTTGTAATGAAAACAAGCCATATACAAAGCATATTTGAGAATAGTTAGAATATTCTAACGCGTGTTTGAGTGTTTAAACTATTATGACAAACCCTCGAATTGAATTCTCTGAAGTTCTTTGCACTCCTTTCTTACATGTAGACATCCTTTGACAAAAAAATATTAAATTTGTAAGTTACACTTGTTTAAAGAAAGAAGGTGGATTCAAAGAATAAAAATTAAGAGCAAAATGAACATGTAGATGAAGGGGATTGATGATGACCTCATTCATAATATTTTCTAATTTTTTATTTGATAATGTTTTTAACATGTGGCATGCCACATCATTAAATGATGCCACATGGCATATTAGTGACATTTTTATTCAGCCACACATCGGCAAATTTTGTTGACTAAATTAAGTGAAGGTTAAAATATGAAGAATTCAAAATTATAACGATAAAATATGTGTTTTTGTTTCTTAAATGGGTTATTTCCTTTCGTCCAAATTACATCGGAAAGTTGAGGTACTGACTACTAAATTAAATAAATAAATAATATTTTCAAAAGGATAAGCAGACTAGTTAAACCACGCAACCAAACATAAGATGCTTCAGAAAAATGTGAGAAATCGCAAACAAGATTCTAGAAACACACTAATTTAAATCTACGTTCATTAAATAACATATTTTTTATAGATAAATGTCTTGTCATTATTGTTACATAGAAAGGTGATTTTTTCTATCTTAGTATTTTTAATTAAACTTTTAACAGTAATTTCCCTAAAAAAAAAACGTAATGCTTAATTGTCACCGATAATACCTTGAGAAGGTGACGACAAAATCAGTAGAGAATTTTCTATTAAAGCTTTTTTTAACTATATAATAAGTTCACCTTTTTCAAGTGAAATGTCTAAATTGCATATTTTGAGCATACACTATAATCCTTCCTCCATTATATCAATCGCAGAGTTCTTACTAGTGCATGTTCTATTAAAAGTCTTTGATTTTGTAACAATACTTTGACGTGTTCTTCGTATTCGACATTAAAAAAATAACTATTGGGAAATGATAGTTACCAACAAGATTTAAATATTTTTTAAAGTTATCAAAATCATTATTTACGCATAAATGAATCTGAGCAATATCTTTTAAGAGAAAAAAAGACTTCAGCATGCCGAGAAACCGAAAAATTAAGTGTGACATAAGAAGCTAAAATAACATTGTTTACTTGTTCATGGACATCCACAAAACATGTGATTAATATATTATGAAAAACTAATAAGATTTTGGTATACAATTTTGTTCTCGTTCTATTTAAAACACGGTTCTATGATGGAAGTCAATTTTTCCAACATGATCAACAAAAACGCTATGCTCACTTGATCTCCAATTAGCATGCACACGAAACTATGAAAACATGTTGCCAAATTTTAAATCTAGATATTGATGTTCATGTGATTTGTTCATTGTCGTGTAAAGAAAGTTTATATTTTCATAAATGGTGGCCCTCGGTGCGGTTTCGCTCAAGGCCCATAGTTAAGGGACATTTTTTTTTCCCAGTAAATAACATATATAAATTTTTGAATAGGCGTCAATTTTTCTTTTTTATATAAAACGTCAACTTGTTTCTAAAATAGTATATATAAAAGGTATTAAATTTTTGTTTTAGTATTAGTAAGATACATGTGAGTTTGCACGTATGAATTTTAGTTTTGCGCATGTGTACAAAAAGGTGAAAGACAGGAAAGAAGAAAATTTAAAAGAACACGTAAAGATAAACAAGAAATCAAAAATCTAATTTATGTTTTTTGAGGGAAATGATTTATGCAACTGATTATTAAAAAGAATAGTTGTTTGATAGTTAATAATTACATTGATACTAAAATGCAATAAAAGTTAGAATTTATAATTATTTTGTATTTTTAACCGGCATACATGGTATACATTATCACAAGACATGTATGACTCTAAGATCATATTTAATACATGATGAATTAGGGAGAATGAATTCAAAACTTATGCATGTAGTTGGTTGGTGATGTTTTTTGTGATAGACATGTTCGTAGTTGATCGATGGTTTATTTGTGATTGATTCTAATATACATTTTTAATACATTTTTTTTTTAGTAAATACATATTTGATACATAAAAATAAGAGAAAACCAATTATGTATATTTTCTTATTACAAAATTCAATTGTTTATGATTTATCAAACATTCAAAATTAAATTTTTAATTTAAATTTAATCATATATTATTTATGTTTTCATCATTTCTTTAATTAATGTTTGGAACACTTAAAATACCAACTTAGAAGTAAATTATAAATCTTCGATTTAGTTTAAATTTAGTTATTCGTTAAGATTATACAAAATTGATATTTAATTAGAACAATATTTGATATGTTTTACTTACTTCAGTTTCCTATTAAAATTCACTTGCACATAATTAGTTTCACTTGCACTTAATTAGTTTCAAGGATATAATTATGATAAATGTCATTGTAATCCAACATAGGGAAAGGTACCCTGATGAGTGTTGGTCTCCTTCGTTTTAGAGTGATGGTGGTGCTCTCACAAGTGGTGTTCTCATAGGTGGTGAAATTGGCGGCAGTCCTCTAACTGGTGGTGACCGTGGACCAAAACCATAAAGGTAGACAACTGTTCCCCTTAGTCCATAAGATTTTCCCTGCAAAATTCAAAATAAAATTCTTTAATTCAAACCCTAAAGCAAGACACTTGGCAAAATAGCCGGTCAATTTTGGTGTTGAACCTCTTCACTATTTTCACCTGGCAATTAAACCCCGCCTAATTATTTTTTATTAGTAATTACTAAATTTTGCAAGTGTACCAAACCTGTTTCAAGTAACAAAGTAGTAAGTAAATTGTCTTCGCAAGAATTTTCGTTTCAACTGGGCAACTAGCTAAACTTATTAAAATAACAAATAAAAAAATTAAATTGGGGACATTTGAGTTGAATGTCGAAAAGTAAAAGGTTTGATTGCAGGTTTTCGAGGCAATTAGGATTCTTATAATCCACCTCTATTTCCTTGTTAGATTAATCGAAACAACTATCAATTGTGAGATAAAGTTTATATTCAAGTGATTAGTTCGGTGGGATCTAACGTCCCTCCAGATATCAAGTCACACTCCTTAATTGCCTTAAAAGTCATACGTGTTGTACAAGATATGAGGTTGTCAATCCTACGTGAATCTATCTGGTTAGATAGTTATCAAGGCAGAGACTTACTCTTTCACATGTAATTGAAACATAAACATGATAGAAATTCATAAATTATCATATAGACGAACAACTTTTACCTAGGATTTTTAAATTTTACCACATACACTAACTTGTCGTTGGTAGATTAATCGAATAGGCCTAACCCTATCCTACTGAGGAAGAAAGAATACAGTTTATATGCAACGTTTGAAAAATAGACCAGAATAACCTTTATAGCCTGTTCATGTATTCAATCAAAACAACTAAGGTCCCGTTTGGCTTGCCTTTTTATTGATTTATTTTCCCAGGGCCAAACAACATTTATATCAAGCTCCTCTATTAAAAAGTGATTTTTTTTTTTTATAAAGAAAAATAAGAAAATAGAACTTATGAAATAAGGTGTGAGACTTACTTCTACCAGACACGCATAACTTGGTTTCACTGCTCCACTATTCGAATCCTAATGAGCATGGCAGCACCTGAGGCCACTAGGGAAAATAGAACTCTTCACACACCTGAGGTGCATGGCAACACACCCAGTCTGCGTGGCTTCAACTTTTAGTGTTTTTTTTCCCTTTTCTTCATCCTTTTGAGTAATTTCTTCCTCCAAACTTGTCTTGTCAGTTAGGACAAATTTTTTCCAACTTGTAATGTCTTCAGAGACCTCTTGAATCTTCGTTTCATGTCTTCCCAATTCTTCACAAATCATCTTACTCTACCAAATTATTTTTCAATAGAATACTTACAAAAAAACCTAAGAATTGTTTGGTTCAGGCAAAAACTAGAATTACACAACTCTATACGAAATCATTACAAAATGTCCCTTGAACCATGGACAACTTCTCTAAAACTTCTCTTTATTGACTCAAATCATTACTAAAATGACTGAAAAATATGTTGAAAATAAACGTATAATGACCTGTCATCAATTACCCCCTGAAAATGAACATGAGAAGAATTATGTGCCAAAATTGGCGCCAATGCCATCAACTTAAATCATTGCCATTATTTCATAGTGAATTTCCACAATATTACGATTCATGCATTCATCCATGGAGGAAGAACTTCTTGTTTTCTCCGGGTTCCAACAATTTGAAGAAAACAACATTGAAGAAGAAAATGAAGTTTTATAATGAAGAATGAAATTACTGTTAAAGAATAAAAAAATATATCTTTTAATGTTTCCAAAATAGTGTCAAACATCCACTCTGATATGATATGACGTGACATGAAGTTTGAAACGAGCTTACGATGCCCCTTAAACATTAATGACCACATCATGTTTACAAACAGAGAGAACTAAGAAAGTGAACACTTTGTGTCATTGCAAACAATTTGCATAGATACTTCACTAATTCATAAATTTGGAGGACATTTTTTTACACTTATTTTCTAATTTGATGTAACGTATGTGAGTCCACGACTTATTTTTAAAGTTGGCTACCCACAACGTTAAAAAGAGAATGTCCATATATATACATATATAAAGAAAATAGACGTTGACATCTTTCTTTTTTCAATTATACTTTTAAATAAATTTTTCTTTTTTCAAATAGAAAAATACATGTTATATATATATACCTATAATTTTAATCAAAATCAAATAAATTTTAATCAAAGTTTCATAAAAACTCTGTTAATTTATACGCATTAACGCGACCCTGAGCATTTCAAACGTGGGAGTCTATCTGGCTTTGTCTTCCGCGCGTGTTAGAGTGTAGTTACACTGCACGTCTCACGCGCAAGTGAACTGAGTTTCACACACACACAAAACCAAACATTTGTTCGACACTCCCAAAGCTTTCCTCTCGTATGCAGCAGCCGCTATAACAATTATCTTCATTCATCCATTCCAACAACTTCTACTAAATCCTCATTTTTCTCCTACATTGCCGGTAACTCCCCATCTAGCTCTTTTGTTTTGAGTTCCGAGGGTTTTAATCTCAAACTGTTTATGGGTTTTATTAAAAATTCAACTTTTATTCATTTTGAATAACTGGGTCCTTTTTAATTGTATTTGAATGATATAATATGAGCTAAAGTTTTGTTCTTTTTCTTGATTTGACCTGCATTTTGATGCATTGTGTTTGTTTATGTACTGTACCAAACTTTATTCCTGTTTCTGTTCAGTTTCAGTTTAGTGAAAATTGCGGATCTTGAAAATCGTTTCATGAAATATGCTCAAAACATCAAACTTATTTGATTTTAATGGTGATTCTCCCTGTTTTTTGTGACTGTATATAAAAGGTTTAGATTTCATTATGTGTTAATTTTAATTTTAACCTTTGTTTTTTTGTTATATTGGCCTAGTGGCCACACATAATTAAGCTGCTTTTTTAAAAATTTGTAATTTGCAATGTACTGATGAATACAACCCCACTTGGATATCGTCATTTGTCTAGCCCGTAATTAAGCTGCTGGTAACCTAAACTTTCTTGTTTATCTTCATATATTCAACTGTGTCTTTCTATAATGTTTTTAAGGTATTGATTGATTGATGCTAAGTTGTTTGTTGGTAATGGAACTTTCTGTTCCTCTTTACCATTTTTATGTTCAAGTGTTGGATTTGATGATTGAGAAATCAATTAAGGATGTGTTTGAATTGGCTTATTTGAGCTTATCTACTGACATGAGTACTTGTGAGACTTTTAGGAGAACTTATCGAAACAGTTTATAACACGTTGGCATGTCCATAATCTGTTTTTAGCTTATTTTCATAAGCTCCGCATGATAGCTTACGAAAACAAAATATACCATACATGCAAACAATTTGAATCTTTTAATCTTTTATTATAAAAATAGCTAATACTCAAGCACTTCTATGATAAACACTCGTGCTATAAGTGCTTATCCAAACAGGGCTTTAAGTCTTTTCTGCATTGCTTTATATGCTATAACTACTGATTCAGTTTTCTGATGTAGATTTAGGGTTTCTTCTGCCATAGCACACACATTGAAGATGGCAACAACATCTATTTCTAGCTTGCAAATTGCAATGTCAAGATCATGCATTTCTTCATCACAAAAGTTTGCCGATGTGAGCAGTGTGGTTCTTGGTGCCAAGTCCAAGGCAGGATCGTGGAATAAACTTGCAAGTGCATGTCATGTTGCATCAGTGCAGCCCTTCCAACGGAGCTTTACATCATCATCTGTGAAATCTGCCAAAATTGCGACAAAGGCAATGTCTGAGTCTAGTGAAACAAGTCCAATTTCAGGATTGCCAATTAATTTGAAAGGTTGTTTTCCATTTTTTTATGCTCGCTTTAATTATTAGGTTTTTACTTACATATGTCTCAACAACATTTAACTATGACATGTTATATTTCTGAGAACTTAACCTTTTTCCCCATTAACTACCAATTTATTCATAGCATATCGCCATACGCTATCTAGTGCAAAAAGTTGTAAAATATTACCTATAGGGGTGCTAGAACACTTTTGTGTAGTGAAATTTGAACAAACCGCTATTTTGTATGATCTGTGATGACAACACTGATACAAAATATATAATGCTAACTAATATCCAGATTTATCTTTTGTTGATAAATTCAGCTAAATTTAGTGAGTGTTCTTTCATATTCACTGTCAATTTATTTTCCCACCTTGTCCTGGATATTGTTTTCTTTGACTATTGAGAACTAGCGATTTACTGAAAAGAGCGTTATTTGCAGGTAAAAGAGCGTTTATTGCTGGTGTGGCTGATGATAATGGATACGGATGGGCAATTGCAAAATCTCTTGCTGCAGCTGGAGCTGAAATTCTTCTTGGCACATGGGTTCCTGTAAGTTTTTATTTTATTCTGGATAAAAAACGGGTACTTATCAGTCAATACAAATTCACTTGGCTATCTGACTGCTGACATTTTGAATCCTTCCTGTTGTGTATGTATTCCACTCTTTTTGTAGTGCTGCATCATTTGTTAACCGTGAACCATTTTTGTAGGCTCTGAATATTTTTGAGTCCAGCTTACGACGTGGAAAATTTGACGAATCACGAGTGTACGACATTAACTTCTGCTATTGATTTTGTTTGTTAGGCATGCAATGCATCACCTTGCTAATTAGAAACATTTTTTTTTCCTTCAGATTACCCGATGGTTCATTAATGGAAATCACCAAAGTTTATCCCTTGGATGCTGTTTTTGACAATCTTGAGGATGTTCCAGAAGATGTAAACAATAGATGCCTCATTTCATTTTTTTTAATAAAGACATGACGTACATGTATGTCATAATTTTTGCCTCATCTGATTTTTTATTTTTGGGAAATTTGTTTAGATAAAAACAAACAAGCGCTATGCTGGATCCAGCAAATGGACAGTTCAGGTATATATATTTTTTTATTCTCGGTCAAAATGCTCTTTTGGCCACTGTCACGTCACAAGTATTATACTTATGGGAGAACTGAAATATAGTGTATTACAAGTTTAGGGGAAATTTGCAATTAGTTATTTTTCTGCTAGATATTGATTTCAGCAGACTTTTGTAGGCTTTAATTTAATGGGACTGGGACCACGGCACTAGTCTGGTGTCACATACTATATTGGTTATTGATATCTAGGACCATGTAGTCAAGAGCCCCAAAAACTCACTTAAGAAACAATTTTCTTTACATCTCTTCAATTGAATGATAGACAGTGAATTAGAAATGTATTTTAATACATTCCTCATACTTTTTAGTTGCGCTTAATTGTTGATGCGCCACTTATATGTTGCAACTGTATTTTATGGCTAAAATGTAATAAATTTGATATTTGATATAGGAGTAGTTGCTTTAAAATAATTTGTTTTATACCACGTTGGGCTTTATAACAGTTTTTAAGTCTTGACTATGAATTTTACACAACACCTTCAACTACTCATCTTCAAGCCCGGATCTATGATACTTTTCCATTCTCAAGGAAGAGAGATGATTCATTACTAAGTAATAAATGATTTTCATTTGGGTAATTAAGCATAGGGTATTTTCTTTCTGGGTGTTGAAGAATCCATGAACTCTAATGAAGTATTAATCTTAGTGTTGCTTACAAATATGAACTGGTTCTCGAGCTCTTTTGGCTATTTACTGAATGCATAAGATTAGCCTTGCTATATATCTTATGTTCATCACTCACTTTTCAGGAAGTTGCTGAATCTGTTAAGGAAGACTTTGGCAGCATAGACATCCTTGTCCACTCTCTTGCCAATGGACCAGAGGTACCATAAATAGAGTAATAAGCATCCGAGTTTCTTTATGACTTTGTACTCCAGCTTTATTAAGCAATCAACTTTGTTACAGGTGACCAAACCACTGCTGGAGACATCTCGGAAAGGATATCTTGCTGCAATATCTGCATCTAGTTACTCCTATGTTTCTTTACTCAAGCATTTTCTTCCAATCATTAACCCAGGCATGTACCTTATCTAATAATGCTTCCATTCTATTGCTTTTGTTTGCATAATCTTTATGAGGTTTGGGTAATCTTCACTTCTTGAGTTAGCTTTTGGGACTGAGTTAGGCCTAGTCAAATTCTAATACGGTGTTAGAGCCTGTTCTATGTCTGTTATTGGGCTAGTTACAAACTTCACACCCTACATGTCCAATCCTGGGTGTGACAGATATGTGTCGAGATCCTATGTTTTCTAGAGATATGGCCAAAGTATTTTCTATTAGCCTTGAGCAATCGTCACCCCTTGAGCTAGCTTTTGGGGTTGATTTAGTTCGTTATTTTGTTTATCATTCTATCTTACCTGTTTGACGTATTTGTAGGTGGATCCTCAATTTCTCTCACATACATCGCATCAGAGAGGATCATTCCTGGGTATGTTGATTATGCTTACAAAGCCCTTATAATTCTATATAACATCAAATTTAAATCGACTGTATTTATGAACTAAATGATGATACAGATACGGTGGTGGCATGAGTTCTGCAAAAGCTGCACTAGAAAGTGATACACGAGTAAGCTTCAAACTTACCGTCTCACATTTATTTTTAGTTGCTGGCTTCTTTCCTGTCACTGGGTTTTTTAAATTACTGCTTAATTCATGCTTTTTCAGGTGCTTGCTTTTGAAGCTGGTAGAAAGCGCAAAATTAGAGTCAACACTATATCTGCTGGTACCTTGTGACTTCTCTTTTTATCATGATTTAATTCCTTCCTACATTTAAATCAAATGAAGTGACATTTTACAGTTTATTATTATTTTTTTAAATAGACACCTCATACTGTTTCGTATTTGCTTCTCCCCTTCTACCAATTTCATCTTGGTTGAAGTTAATTGTTGTTGAATTTAGTTCTTGTGGTTAACTCGTGACTCTTGCTTCCAGGTCCACTAAGAAGTCGTGCTGCAAAAGCAATTGGATTCATTGATATGATGATTGATTATTCAATAGCCAATGCACCTCTACAGAAAGAGCTATCAGCAGGTAACGTATCCATCAGGATTGTTCCTTGAACATAACCAGTTCACCTCAATCTTTTGATTATTTGCCCAACTGAGTCAAAATTTTCGCATGTAACAGAGGAGGTGGGCAATGCAGCTGCTTTCTTATCATCACCTTTAGCATCGGCTATCACAGGTACCGTTCTATATGTTGACAATGGTTTGAATGCTATGGGCGTTGGAGTTGACAGTCCTATATTTAGTGATCTGGACATTCCCAAGGAGCAGCATTAAGTACCAAGTCTCACCCTAACTAAGGCAGTGTAGTCTCCACTTAGAGTATTTGCTTCGCTTTTTTGTAGGCTATTTTTCTCAGTTTTTTTCTTGTAGACTTTAGACCTTTCTATGTATCTCTTATGTGCTTAGAAGATCAGGTCATATAGTTATGAATGTAATAAAAATGTTTCATCTATGGTTTTTATTGGAATATTCATAGGCTACAAAAACATTTCTATATTTCAACCAATCTGCATCGAATTACTTTTCAACTTCCATACCTGATGGATGAAAGAACAGAAGCTTTCTTATACAGGAAAAAAGGTAGCCAATGAGCTCATATTACAAACTGTGATAAAGGTTTGACGTGAGTCACACATGTAGATAATTCGGATTTTCTACAGTCAAGAGATCACTTATTTTTCACAATCCCGCGATTTGAATTATCAGATTAAGATAGGAAGACTAAAGTTCCAACCTTGTAAATCAAGTTCACAAAAACAAGTTGGAACTTGAATCGTCCGATCTTAGTTTGATGGTCTAGATTGCATGACTGCGGAGTCCAAATTCTGTACATTGCTTGAAGTTTGAAAGAAATCAATGCATAGGACAGTAGAGACTTTTCATACTTCAAAGAGTTTAATGTCTGAAAATAGGTTGAGGAATTGAATAAATGCTGTCCCCTATTTCATAATATTTAATTTTTAACTAATGCAAATTTCATACATTTGATTGCTTTGTGGTTTTCTTTTGGTTGGTGAGGGGTTAATAGGGAAGGATCATGGAAAATTGAAAATTGAAAAATGACATTACATGTATAAGGAGTAGACTTTGATTGACAAGTCGGTATTACAAATTTACATTCATGAAGCGACAGAAGTTTTACTGTCAAATTACTCATGTGCAAAAAAGAGGCACTTTACTCATGTCAAATTACTAAAATGATTAGTGGAAGCTTTGAATCAAGATTTTTGCTTGGGGTCCACCTTGAACATAAACAAACATACATTCAGAGCCAGGATTCAACACCCTGTGCCATTGTGGAAGTTCATATGTATTCTTCTCTCCAGTTGGAGACAGACCCCATACTGAGCCTGAGAGATTTTCAACCACCAACTTAAGATCTGAGATTGGCTTTGCAGAAGTGTTCTTGATTATCACCTTGTGTCGGTAATAAGTTGTAGTACCAACAGTCCATGAGCTGGAAATTGAGTGAAGGAATTCAACTGGTGCACCTGCAACAATACCTTAATTAATTCTAAGCCATTGTTTACATAAAGAAATTTAATGAGATTGAAGGCCTATATTGTATTTATTGGATCGAGCAAATAATCAATTTGGTCCTTGAATGTGTTAGGTGCTATCCCTATAGTCCCTAAATTAATCAAAATCATAAAACATCATTGAACGCGTCTCTTGTTAATTCTTCACATGTTTTTTTGTTAGTTAGTTTGATCGTTAAATGTGTTTTCACTACTCATTTGGTCTATCAAATTACTAAAATAAGATACAATGGAATATATTTTTTGTAATTTTGATACTTTCAGAAACTATAATGGCACCGTTTGGGACCATAACGGCTATTTACTCTATTGAATCTCACCTTGTGGTCTTTTAGGTGTTGGTTCTTTGTAGAGGTTTGTCTTTTTTGAGGGATTATTGTAAAGGTTTGTTGTACCTGTCAAACAATGTATGTCAGATTAGTAGAACAAAAGGTGCATGACTAGAAACTTCCAAAATCAAATCAAAATATAGACCCTTTTTTTCTACTCACTTGGTGTTTTTTGCTGAGGCAGTGGTGATTTATTATATTTTTGGTAAGAACCTGTGTCAAGCAAGTAAGAGAAGATTGATTGAAGTTTCATATAGAAAAAAACTGACAAAAAGAGCAGATTAGTACAGACTGTTGATATTCATTACTCACCTATATTACCATATGAACTTTGCAGTTTAGCAAAGATGCCTACAAGAGGCGCAGAACCTGAGAGTGTAGGCTCACTTTGTTCATACTTGGATCTGTCATCAGTGTAGTCATCATTTCTATCTGGACCCCCGACAAGGCCTCCATGGATGACATTCGGATTTGGCTCAATACGGTTATACCATGCGTCGAATCCTTGTGCGCAACCAACCTCAGAGTGAAGAGAAAAAACTGAAGCAATGGAAGAGCCTCTGTGGTGAACATGAATAGGATATTTTGATCCATATCCAATCAAGTAGCTCATACCCTCTGGGTTTTTACCAAGGATATAATCAGCCTGCGTCAGCCAAATTTCACAGTTTCAGTTATCCTAATTCTAGTAGTAAACTACTACAATGTTTAGCTAGGGATAAGATAGTAGTCCATTAGGGAAGGAGGGAGCAACAAATTCCAATAGATACCTGTGACTTGACAAAATTGAGGAGCTCCTGAGGCTGAATTTGACCCTCAGGACAGTTGAGCTGTGCTTTTGCAGCTGACAGATAGTTCGAGTAAACGGCTAAAAGAAATGCAGCAGAGGAAGCGTACTGCATATTGTTCCATTCATGCAAGTATAACAAGCCACCTAGTAAAGAAAAAACACAATCAGAAATAAAATGATATGATTATACTTTTCTGTGACTGTTTCCTTGAGAAGGAGATCAAGTGATTATTAAATTAAATTAATGTTTTATAGCAACTAACCTGGTGTTTTCTGGACATTGTAACCATCATTCTTTTGCAAACAGGCACATGAAAAATAATCTGCTTTGGCCTGATATTGCTTTAGTGTTGATGCATATGGACCGGCTTTGCCTTCTAGTAAAACCTGCAAATTAGATTTGACCATTTATTTTATTGCATGATTCTTTGAACCATAATTTGTAATATGCAGTAAATAGTTTAAGTCACTGCATTGCTTAAACTAATTAACTTAACAAATTTTCGTGCAGATTGACCTTCTAAAAGGTAGAAATTATACATTATATATCCTCATATACTAATTCATGGACTCAACCACAACAATAGAAGTCTTATTCCACTAAACAGAACAACAACACAAATCAAACTACATTTTTGTATCCTATAAGGAACCAAATTACCTTTGATAGGAGGGTCTGGACACCAGCGTATTTGTTGTCCCAAGAGAACTCTTTCACTGCCCAGCCGGTTCCACCCATATACACCGCATTGTCCACGACATACTTTAGGTAGTATTCATCGCCAGTTGCTCGGTGCAGCCAGGCAGCAGCCCATAACAGTTCATCCTTTATCAAAAAAGTTGATTTAGATGCGATCAAATGCTAATAGAAGCGAAGAAACAGTAAATAAATGTTTACTCACCGAATAACCAGAAGAATCATAGAATTGCTTAGCAGAAGATATGGATTCGTCATATAGACCTCGGTACCTATCTGCGAATGTGAAGAGCTGCAACAGATAGAAGAATATCAATAACTCAACATTGAGTGTAAACTTTGAAAAGATAAATGTGCGAATTAGAATGCGCTATCAGTACTCCTCTCACCTGTTTTGCGTGAACTAGCAGGAGATTAGAGTAAGAAGAGTTGTATGGCCTGAAAGCTATGGCTGCAGAAGCCAATGCAGCTGCAGTTTCACCTGCAAGATCAGAGCCAGGGTGCTGTTCATCAATTTTGTAGGCAGTTCTTGAAGTCGTCATATCTTCGGCACGTTCCCAGCAGTAGTGATCAGAAGTTCCATCACCCACCTGAAATTTATCAAATTTAGTACACCATAAGCACACTTAACATTCAACCAGATTAACAATGCTTTTGAAGAGCTGCTAATGATTAAAATAGCTTATGATATATTCGTAACTTGTTTGAAATTATTTTCTTGATAAAGAAACAACCTATATGGATCTAGTCCGGATTTTATCCTCACTCCCTCGTCTCACACTACAAGTGATTAACTTCCAAACTCCATCTAGGGCCTGTTTTGACGAGACTTATTTGATCTCATCTACTATCTACCGGTATAAATACTTACGATACTATTTGGAGGAGAGCTTATGGAAACAACTTATGACATGTTTATAAGCTGTTTTTTAGCTTATTTCCTTAAGCTCTCCAAGATAGCTTGTGAAAACAACTTATAACCTATATGAAAATAGGCTTATAAAAAAAACTATATGAAAATAGTCGGACTTTTATTTACTTTTTGCTATAAAAATAGTTTAGTCATAAACACTTATATGATAAGCGCTTATGTTTTAAGCGCTTAATTAAACCGTTTACTCAAACAGGGTCCTAATTTGAATTTGTTCACCAAATTCCTCATGTACTATAAGTTGTGTAGTATATTAAAAATAATTATATCAAAGAAGAAATTAACATAATTGTGGTCTTAATGATCAGAAAACATTTGCAATGTAGTATACTACAATAATAATAATAATTTTGGCAGATGAAAACTGTTGGCCAAGGACCAAACAATTAATAGAAGTTAGAACTAATGAATATTCTCTAGTTGTTGCACTTGTTTTACCTGTCCCCAAAGAACATTAGGCTGAGGATGTGCTTTGATGAAGTAATCAGTTCCCCACTTAATGGCCCATAATGTATGTCCCATTTGGTTTAAGTTTGTGATTTCCTTGCTAAACTCAATAGCCCCCCATGCAAGCATTGTGACACTGTAAGCCATTGGTAGCCCAAACTTCACATGATCACCTGCATCATAGTACCCTCCCACCAAGTCTACCTGTAACAAACACACAAAAATCCAATTTAGTTATATGAGCGAGTTTACGAAAATAACTTGTCACATGATCATAAACTGGTTTCAGCTTATTGCCGTTTATCGAAACAAAGCCTCGTTGAATCTCAAAAGAGTACTCACTCCTTGCTGAATTCCATCCTTGAGACCAGAATCAGCGCGCCATTTGACACGCTGTTGTTGCAGTGGTAATTTACCAGACCTTTGTGCTTCAAAGAACATCAAACTCTTGTCAAGAGCATCACCATAGTTGAAACCTGTAGGTACACTTTCACCTAAGCCAACAAGTACTACTGCCATAAGCATGCACAAAGATATGTTTAAGTTCTTCATGATCGTTGGTTAATTACTTTGCAGTCTGAATGAAATTCAGAAAATGTGACTAGTATAAAGTATGATTTGCCTTATGTATCATACATTGCTATCTATTTATAAGATTTTGTAATGTAATGAAACAAGCATATGAAAGAAATAAAGAGTATGTAAGTGTGTGGTAGCCATCACGTTGGGGTTGACATTAGGAAGTTGAAAGAGGTTCCCACGTTTTGACGTGCCAATGTGTAAACTGAATTGTGTATCGTGCATTCGTGTATAATGTTTCTTGATTATCATAGT
>Ga0209282_1000662_pt1 | contig 17037 bp, 14 predicted proteins | sample Mtrugardesep15_FD_187529 | JGI IMG/M metagenome (GOLD analysis project Ga0209282, IMG submission 187529) | Root nodule microbial communities of legume samples collected from California, USA - M. trunc garden sep15 (SPAdes) (version 2) | ecosystem: Host-associated > Plants > Roots > Nodule...
CTAGCCCTAACGGGTACCGGGCTTTTTAGGGCCGGGCTAAAAAGCCCTATTAAAATTCGGGCTCAATATTTAAGGCCCAAGCCCTAAAATTAATCGGGATAAACGGCCCGGCCCGTTTTGACAGCTCTAGTACAAAGAAGGTGGTATTGCGGCTAGAAAATGAAATTGAACTTTTCTAAATTCAACTTTGTGTTCGTGTCCTTGAAGCATTGGCATGTGGCAACAGTGGGAAACATATGGGTGAATCATCAATTTCGTCCTAGAATTTGCAAGCATTAGACAAAACCGTCCCTAAATTTTGCAAAATATCAATTTCGTTCTTGAATTTCTCTCAGGTCCATCAAAATGGTCCCTCCGTCCAAAAGGTCTAATAGTGATGTTGAGCTGGCTCCCTGCATGTTGTGTTGTCATGTACACATGCAAAAAGGAAGCCACGTGTACAAGGACTAAATTGATGGAAACGCAAAAAATTCAGTTTTCACTTTTCAAATGCAATTTTTTCTGCATTTCCATTTTTACCCATGTTTTATCCTTACCTTCCACCTTCAGATTTCAATCATACCCATTAAAACAGTCTCTGACCTTTCTTCTTCCTGCTAAAACCTTCATCACCTTCTCCTCTTCAAAATCATCATCATCGCCGGCGATCAACGGTGGGTTTTTGAAGAACGAAACAGTCTTTGGTTAAGGTAAGTCTCACGTTCATCTCACCTTCTCCTCCTCTTGTTCATTTTCACCATATTTTTTTTGCCGTTTTTTTTATTTTCGTTTTTAGTTTTCAAAGATCAAGTTGTGTTTTCTATGTTTTGTATTTTGTTCTGCAAAACTTGCCTTTCAAAGACCAAACTGATAGTGAGTTATATAATTCAAGGACTGATTGGATGTTTTTCAACATAATCTAGGGATCGATTTGATGGATAACCATAAAATTTAAGGACTAATTTGATGTCAATATTTTAACAGAAAGGTTACATGAAGATTCATCTTCAACCTCTTTTCATTACAATATTACACACGTCTAGTACAATTCAGAAGCATGTTCACAAACTCAAACAAGCAAATCATGACTATCAAAAACTTAATCAACTTAAGCTCAATTCTTAAAGTATCAACTTTGTCCATCAACTTCACCCTCCAAACAACTTCATTCCCACCCCCATCATTTTGTATTCAATTACAACAGTTTTATTTGAAGGAATTTTGGGGATTTTTTTTATTTCAGATTCAATCAAAAAATTAGGGTTTGAGGTTATTTCAATTCGGGAAGAACGTTATCACTAATTATTGGAAGAATTTTTGTGAATTTTGGTGTGTGGATTAAAGATTGTAGAATTAGGGTTCCAGTTTTATACATTTGGGGAAGAAATAGTCGTTGGGGAAGATGACATTCTTACATTTTCTGCAAATCAGCCAAATTAGTCCTTGAAAATGTTGGTTACAATCGACCATATTAATCCCTACTTATGTGGCATCTGACATGGCAATCCACGTGAGAGGTTAACGACCACGTCAGCTCCGTTAACAGCCCAATTAATTGAAAGGACGAAATTGATTGACATTTTACAAATTCAAGAACGAAATTGATATTTCGCAAAATTTGGGGAGGATTTTGACTGATGCTTGCAAATTCAGGGACGAAGTTGATGATTCACTTTCGAAAACATATACATAGATAATTGTTTTGAATAATGGACCGATGAATAAGAAATAACAAAGTGAGAAGCGAGCAATTGTTGTCGTTTATTTTGATTTTTTTTTTGGTCACAACACAACAGGTCATTTATTTTGATTTCATTTCATTTGTAATATTTTTTCTATACTTTTTTAAACAAAAAATTGAATTGAAGAATAAAGGGGTGTTGGTGAATCATGGACCAATGACATATTTCTTTACATTGGTTCAAATAACAATTCAAGATCTTTCATTTGGGGAAATACCTTGCTTAATCTTCTACATGATTGACATCATAAGCACCCCGAAAAATGTTAATGTAAGGGCACCGATGGTGGATATGGACGTTTGTGAGCAAAGAAGGGGCGGGGGGAGGATGAAGAAAAAGATGTGTGTGATCTAACTAATGATTCTTATTTATTATTGTAAGTGGTCCACAGATGAGGGACTTAATTGATCTCTCATCCTAAAATTCATCAAATTTCAAATATATATATATATATATATATATATATATATATATATATATATATATATAACATATAATATAAATTATTTTTTAATATTAAATAAATTTTCTATGAAGTCTTGATACATATATATGTAGATACTTATACACAATTTTTTTAAAATTTAGGATATGATACACCGAAGATATGGCAACAATCTTGTAATAAAACTTATATTCATGTAAAATACTTGTATGAAATTACCAACAAAATTTCTTCTAACATACGATAAATAAATAATATAATAATATTCTTTAAAAATAACTAAATAGTATTGTAAAATAATTTAATTTAAAAGAATCATATCGTCGACACATGTCATAATAGATTTTATTTAAAATAAAAATAAATACTTCAAAATTAATGAGCAGTTACCAGCGACGAAACTAGCAAATTTTTTTATGCAATGGCCAAATATAATGAAAAAGTAAAATATTTTAAAAACCAACATAATAAATTTAGGTAAAATATGTTTTTAATCCTTTAAATTATAATTTTTATTGGTTTATTTCATACAAAAAATTCATTCAATTTTTGTCTATATTTATTTTAAAATTTTACAAAAAAATAATAGTGTTTTTAGTATTACCTTTAATCTCTATAAACAAAAATTAAGGTCTAAAAATAAACAAAATCTTAGGAACATAACTTAAAAATGGCAAGTGTTGTAGAGACTAAAAACAAATTTAATCTAAAAATTAACCAATATGTAAAAAAAAATCACAATAATTTTTACTTATATGAAATGTAAATTAAAACAGCAACAAAAAATAATTGACAATAATTATTTAGAAAAGTTGGGCAAAAAGAGTTTCAAAGCGAATTTTATTCCTAATTGGTTGTTTCCTAAATAAATTAATAATGTCATTTTCAATATAAACGAATATGTTATTTGCAAGAAACTCATTGTCCATTTAATTTTTTATGACTATTGTCTTGATAATTCTTATTGTTGAAAAGGTTTTATCTATAATTGTTACTGAGACTCGAAGTATAAAAACCAATACAAATAAATCTATCAATCATCTAATAATTTTTTTACTTTCTTATTTATGTTAATTTTCGGCAACTGAACTTGTTAGGGGTAGCTCAAAGTTTATTATTTCAGTTCAAGAATAATATTTTTTTGGGGATTGCCAAAGGTACCCCTTCTACTTGAAAGAATATGTCCCTTGTTACTAGGTGTCACATATTTTAAAAAATTGTTAATGTTTTCATTGTAGACAGACGAAATGACAAAATCATTATAAACTCACACACACAAGTGGACGTGTCGGAGTTCAAACCTCGATCATGACATCCAACATAACAATTTTGACATTTTTATCGGTTGAGTTAGGACATGTGGACAAATTGTTATCCTTGAAGTATATCAACAATTAATATATATTCAAGTGGGATTTTTGGGCGCTGGGGACAATCGCTTCTATATATTCCACCTTGCGAGGTAGTATGGGCTAAGTGCAACTATAATTTTGTCGCTCTAATGTTTTTGCATTGTTTTTAGGAAAATGCTAGATCCAGTGACAAGCGCTTTCACGATATTTTCTGTACATTAGGTGGCATGCGGTGATTTGCTTGTTATGAGACATGCCAACCATGTTTTCCGTTGAATTCAAATGGTAAAGGGGTTTTAGAAACTTCCAACACTCTTGTCTTTTATCTCTCTCACTCTTGTATTTTAAATTTTTTGTTGATTGTTAGCCATTCTTGCATCACCTTGATGCTAGAGTTGGACTGATAGTTGAGTTGTAATTGTGAATCACTCGTAAGCTTTTAATTAAGAGTGGCAACTGTTTATTGGAGTGTGTCTCCATCTTGTTTGTATTTGTTGTAATCACGGATTGTGTGATTGAGAGGAAGTGAGATCAGATTTCATATCTAGGCGTGTCTTTGATAGAAATATGACGGGTAGTGATTAGGTGTGAATGCAAGTAAACCGAAGGTTGTTTATGTAGGACTTCAAACTAATACTATTATAGTGGATTTCCTTCTTGACTTGGATGCCCCAGATGTAGGTGACGTTGCACCGAACGTCCGAACCGGGTTAACAAATACCTTGTGCCATTTACTTTCTTCAATTTACTTTAAGTTGTTAATTGTGTTGTTACGATGTCTTGACATTGTGTTTGACATTTGTTTACTACGTGCCAGAATTTCAATAGTCTTCTTAAGGCACCTTATGACTCTTTCAATAGCATGTCAATGCTTCTCACTTGGTTTACTATTAAACTTGAACAAGAGTCTCACGACATGGACAATGTTGAGTCTAATACATTCAGTGACAAACCTTAGGACTGCCAATGATGCTCATATATTCTATTTCTCTAACTCCATCTCAAGTGTTCTTGAAGATTTTTACACTTAGATTATAAGGCAAGCTAGCAAGTTTAAAAAAAAAAGGGCAACCCGGTGCACTGAAGCTCTCGCATACGCAGGGTCCGGAAAAGGGTCCCACCATTTGGTGTATTGTACGCAGCTTTACCCTGTTTTTACACAAGAGGCTGTTTCCAGGACTTGAACCCGTGACCTTACAATCAAATAATTACATTTTCTCAAGATCTTTTTAACACTGTGAGATTGATGAAAAAAGTTCTATTTTTTGATCTAGTAATCTTGAAACCAAGAATTACTTCAACTTCTTCCTTTCTATGTAACATTCCTCATTCCCTCGTTCCTTTTTCCATGGAATCCATAGCTTTGAAAAAACCCACGAAGAAGAAGAACGAGATCTGGAATTGGAAGAGATCTCAACTTTTGAATCTCAGATCGATGACGTTTACGGCGGATCGAAGAGAGGAGGTTGGTGGTTGTGGTACTGGGTGGGAGAGAGGGAGAGGTACGAAGGATCGACGAGTGGATAGATGGGTTCGTGTTGAGATCTCAGATGCATATATGGAGTGGAGTGCGAAATTTGTGAGGTTCATGTTTTATGCACCGCCTTTTCATTCAGCTTTTGTATTTTGAGAGTTTGACAACCATGCAAAGTGTTTAATTTCTTTAAAACAGTATCAGTAGATAATGGTATTTTCCAAGATTTCAACCAACATTATAGAACAATATGATATTGTTAAATTAAAAAGATCAAACGGTTTAAATTAAAAAAATCAGTAGGATCTATGATTGACCACTCTTAAGTTTGGTCTACCATAGAAATTTGGAGTTAAAATTAATAGTTATGGATTTATCTGACTAACAAAGGTTAACTTGAGGGATCCACACATAGATTTTATTAATTATGAGACTAAAATGAAAAATAAAAAGTAATTAAGGGACTTAATAACTTATTAAGCCTAAAATAAATCACCCATTATCACACAAATAAAATATATATTTTTTTTAAGAGGAGGCCAACTTTATTAACTCAAGAGATGGGGAAAACACCACAAGTGTCAAATTTTACAAGAGATTGCAAATAAGGGGAGCATGATCAATAAAGTGATATTAAAAAAGTAGTAAGACCATATTGTGCAAGCATGTGCCTATATTGATTTGTCTCTTTAAAGGCAATACAAATTGTACTATTCCAATATCTATTATGGGGCAAACCACAAATTTCATTGATCAAGTGAGTAAGGGAGTGTATTTTGTATGACCTTTCTTGACCAATGAACTAGAGATAGGAAATCCGTCTCAAAAATTATGTCCTTGACACCCATATCTCGGGCAAGTAAGATGCCGCTACGAAGGGCCCAAGTTTCAGCAAAAATGGCACTGCTGGAGCTCACCTTGGAGTAGAAACCTCTTAAAAAATTGTCATTTTGATCTCACAATATCCCACCACAAGCCAAGGAACTCATAAGTGAATAATGAGCACCATCGACATTCATTTTGAGGACCCTTGTTGGCGGTTTACGCCACACCGGTGTCTTTTTGTTTCAACTTCTTCTCTTCTCCTTTATACTAGTCACTTCTTTCACAACCCAAAACAAGCTTCGGTTTTCTATTTTCAGAACCACTATTAGATTTATCTATTATAAGCGTAAATCTTGCCTTTATTGGTTGACAATATGTCTAATTAATCATCTCTTCTAGATCTTCATATTTCATTTTAGGAATAAAATACTCCGCAACATCAAAGAAATAAGCCTCTAAATCTGAATTTCGAACAACAACAGATTCAACCATATCTATGTATGCATAACAAATAAAATGTGTGTAAAAATGAATAAAATACTAGACAAAGTGCTAATAAAACTTAGGGAAAAAACATAACATTCGCCAGATAATTATCTGATGGTTATAGAGGTACATCTATATGCTCTAATTGATGGAATACTAGAATTTTATACTGAAATTAAATGTGAAAGGAAGAAGTAGGGTTATCTTGCTAATTGATTGCAAATGAGTGAAAATTAACGTTTTTTGTTGGAATGGTTGTGTTGAAAAAACCTAAAATCGTTCAAAAATTGTAAGGTTTAGAAGAAAATGAAAGCACAACAAATGTGTTTTATCCAATATAACGAATATTATTAGATACGTTCCGGAACAAGGCTACCAATAGATAGCAATAATTATTGGGTGGACACAAGAATTTAGGACCTTTATTTGGTCACAAATAAAAAAGAACAAATAGTCACTTTAGTCCTTGGCTCTGCACCTTATGTCACATACGTCTTTGACTCAGGATTTAATACAAACAAGTCCCTAACTCTACACTTCTGTTATCACTTTAGTCCCTGCCGTTAAAAAAAAAATCTGTTAAGTGATAATGTGGCACGCTGACAAGGAGTATAACGTGTCACAGGGACTAAAGTGAAAGTAAAAAAATGGTCACTTTGGTCCCAGAATCGAAAATCAATATCCTCAATTTACTATTAGATCTCTGACTGTGTATACTTACTGTCAGTTAGGTCCCTGAATCAAAAATCAATATCATCAACTTACTGTTAGGTCCCTGACTGTGTATACTTCCTGTCAGTTAGGTCCCTAACAATAAAAACAAAATTTCACTAAGATCCTTGGCAAATTGTTAGTTTAACATGCTACTTACTAACAACACTAAGATATATGTGCTAAATACCAAAATATTATTATAATACTTATAAAAATGATTTCATAATTTAATAACAAATGTTTTCATAACATAACTATTAAGTCATTAATGTCAACCATAGAGTAATCCAAATATTGCACCATATTTGGGCATATAATAACAAATGCATGTCTCAATGAACAACAAATGCTTACATCTTTCATGTCAACTCCAAGATTTACTCCAAGAGGTCCGATGCCAACTATGTGATGTATGTTAGTTTATTTATGTACCGAAATTGCTAAATTATTAGCACAATTGTGGTGCAATATTTTGTTTAATATTTTGTTGAATCATTATGTAATGACTTGTTGAAGTATATGCCCAAATATAGTCCAATTTTTTGATTACTCTATGGTTGACATTAATGACTTAATAGTTATGTTATGGAAACATTTGTTATTAAACTATGATTATAAGTGTTATAACAATGTTTTGGTATTTAGCACAGATACCTTCGTGTTGTCAGTAAGTAGTATGTTAAACTAACAACTTGCTAGGATCTTAGTGAAATTTTGTTTTTACTATCAGGGACCTAACTGACAGTAAGTATACACAGTCAGAGACCTAACAGTAAGTTGATGATATTGATTTTCGATTTATGGACCTAACTAACAGTAAGTATACACAGTCAGGGATCTAACAGTAAATTGAGGATAATAATTTTCGATTCAGGGACCAAAGTGATAATTTTTTACTTTCACTTTAGTCCATGTGACACGTCATACTCCTTGTCAGCGTGTCACATCATCACTTAACATATTTTTTTAACGGCAGGGACTAAAGTGATAACGGAAGTGTAGAGTCAAGGACTTGTTTGTATTTAATCCTGAGTCAGGGACCTATATGACAGTGAGGTGCAAAGTCAGGGACTAAAGTGACTATTTGCTCAATAAAAAAAAGTAGACATGCTATAATCATTTAAAAATTAATAATTATTTAATTATTTTTTTTTTTCTACTTTTTCCTTTCTATGTGTGTGACCGAATTGAAGGTTCAAATCCTTGTGTCCAGCCAAGACGTTTCGATAGATAATATAAGCATACCTACCAAGACATGTGAAATAGGGGTAATTTGGGTATTTTAAGGGGCTTTAGAGATTTGGGGCCCTAAAAATAAATTTTCTAAATATAAATAAATGTTCTTTATAAAAGAGTTTAGTTATAGTTATGATTTATTGTCCGTGTAAAATTTTCTATACACAAACTTATGCCTCCTTCTTATGCTCGCCCTGTATACACATTGCAAAGCAGCAATCTGCATATTTTTTCTCTTCAAGCAATGAAAGGAGCAAAGGTTGGTTCTGGGATGGGAGTAGCCAAACAAAGGATTATGAAGCCTGATACAAATGCCTCTCAAATCAATTTCATCATATATAGACTCAGATTCATATATTTGTTATTCTTTCATATTCATCTGATCATACAAGAATTTGCTTAAGGTTCGTCTTTCTCTTTACAAGCTTATACAAATGCCTCTTAAATCATTTCATCCTATGTATCTCTGTTATTCTTTCGTATTCCTCTGATCATAACAGAATTTCCGTTCAGGTTCGCATTTCTCTTTACACAATATGCATCATTGCATAATCGATATCTATTTCCTACGAATTTTTCAGATCTGGATCACGTTATTCATCGATAATCGATCTAGTTGTTAATTTTTCAAATGTCGATCTCGTTATTATGCGATGATTCAGATCTCGTTGTTCATGGATAATCGATTTCGTCCTCGTTATTAATTTTTCAGATGCGTTATTCATCGATAATCGATGTCTATCTCGTTGTTAATTTTTCAAATCTATTACTCATCGATAATCAAGTGTTACATGCTAAGAAATTTCATATCTGAATCACGTGATTCATGGATAATCGATATTCATTCATGCTTGTTGCATCTTTTTAGTTTTATGATTCTTTCTTAATTTTTGAAATGTCGTTACTCATCTATAATCAAGTGTTATATGCTAAGAATTTTTCATATCTGAATCACGTGATTCATGGATAATCGATATTGTTGCTTCTTTTTAGTTTTATGATTCTTTCTAGTTATGCACCATCGATGTATGCTTCTTTATAGTTTTATGTAACATTGACGCATGCTGATTCATGCTTTCATTTTATGATTAGCTTGAATTTTCTTTAATCTGTTTTTGCATTTTTCTTCAATCTTTTATCGTTAGGATGATAGGAACAAAAATCAGAAAAGGAAAGAAGACCGGAAAAGAGATCAAGCCAGAGAAAGTGAACCATGCCACGGTGAATGATGTTTCAGAGGAAGTGAAAAAGGCTACAGATCTTCCTGAGGCAGTAGCCAATCTGATGAACTTGGAACCTAAAGTGGTAATTTATTGAATTTGTTTAAGTTAACAAAGATTTATGCTTTTTTCTTTAAGAATAACATTAGCCGATTTTTCTCTATAGTGGAGAGATTTGATGGGAGGACAAAATGATGAGACGCCTGAAGAGTTTGCTGAAGCAATAGTGAATTCTGTCAACACCCATCCTTTGGTAAGCAAATTACTCCTAAGCCTGTTTTAGATTTCAAGATAATATTACTTCAGGAATATTTATGGAGTATCAACACACAAAATGATGAGAGTACATATGCTTATTAATGGAGTATGTTATTTTAGATTTGAGATATTTTTCATTCAAATATTATTAACTGTTCTTTTTGTTATGTATAAAATAGATGTTGTCATTGAATAATACAATGAAGTACTTGAGATTTATTGCAAGTCAAGTCATATTACTTAACCAAAAGCTTGATGTGGTCGTTGGGATGATGATGGGGGGTGAGGATAGAGAAGAAGGGTCTGTTCCTAATGACATCCCTGAGGTGAATCAGCTTGATTTGAATGATCTTGAAGGTATGACAGACAATATGATGTTAATAGACCAGCAAATGGTAAGTTATTGAAGTTTGATTAGTTGATGAAGTTTTATGATTTTTTTCTTTAAAGATAACATAAACTGATTTTCCTACAGTTCAAAAAATATTTCGACATGAAGACAAAGCAAGCAGAAGAGTTGGCTATAGCTATAGGGATGTCTGCCGACACAGATCCTTTGGTAACACTAATCTTATTTCTTTTAAAATAATACTGTTTTTGTTTTTATTAATAAACTAGTGTTTGGATTTGCGAAATCCATTGCTTCATGTTTCTCACGTCCCAAAGCACTCTAAACATAATTTTTGTATAGCTACAATTACAAGTTTCTATGCATTCATGTGCTTGTGGCCGTATTTCCAAACAGGGGCTAAATGAGAGGAGTGTATCATTGTTTGAAGTTCTTACATATTATTTGAGATTTTTTCTTTAAAATAATCCACTGTTGTTATTTATAATAGTTGAAAGGACTGTATCATGGTTTGAAATTCGTAAATGTTGTTTTTATTAGCAAAAAAAACGTTGTTGAATGTGTTTTTTCAGTTTTTGAATTTTGTCTCTTTGAAATAATATTAACCTTTGCTTTTTTTAATAGACGAAGCAATTGTATCTCGGTTACATGTGCTTGAGGAATATTGTCAAAGAAGTCAACATTGCCAACACTCAGCTTGATAAGATCGTAGGTCTGTTGGGAGATGGTAAAAGGAAGAAGAGTAGATCTGTTTGGGGAGATGGGAAAAAGAAGAGTAGACTTGGTTGAAATCTGCCAACGAATAGTTGGGTACTATGGGTGAGAGATACTTGGAAAATGAAACTGGATTGGCTTTTGGAGGTTGAAATCTGGAACTGTTTTTTTCTCTGTGTAGAATTTAAAATTTGTAAAAAAAAAAATGCTTTCATTGCACACCCTGTTTCATAGTTGTAAAGGAAGGTGTATATTTTGGCCGTGGACATAACATAGTAGTAGAGGAAGATATTTTGGCTGTGGACATAACATAGTAGTAGAGGAAGAGGTATGTTTGATTCCAGGGAAATATGGGTATAAATGTGTTTGAATCCAGGGAAATACACGTTCAATGCACGCCCTGTATATACTTTCATTTCCTCTTTTTCTTCTTTTAAGTGTTGGTTTCATTTCCTTCTTTTAGTTTCAAAGCAGCAATCTAAGCCCATAAACATCTGTACTCTACTCTAGTTTTTACACACTCCCGGTTTAATTAGTTACAAGGTACTAATGTTAGTCTCTTCCCAAACTAGACATTACGGTTTTACCAATTGTGTAATTGCTATCAACCCTACCATGTCTCTATTTTGCATTTAATGTATCACAGATGAATTCTTTTGCGTCGGTACAGATCTTAATCAGTTTGATTTGTTTGCCTGTTATTCGGTACCAGATTTGATCCCTCCGTGAACTATTTGGTCAAAAATATTGGGTACAATTAAATGGTAGTATTACGAAGGAAAATTCTACAAAATGGTAGTATTCTTTTGCTCCGGCAGATGAAGTCTTTTGCTCTGACAGTTAAATGATATTTGCCAGTTAAATTATAGCAATTACGAAAGAGATTGAATAGTATATATTAATCCCTCCATGAACTGGCAGATGAATTCTTTTGCTCTGCATCCACATTGCATAAATTAAAAAAGAACTCTTTGCCAGTTCTAAGATTGGGTACAAGCAATTACGAAGAGATCGAATAGTATATTTATTTAAGGGTTGATTAAATTTTTAGTCGCTATAAATATCTCCACTTTTGTTTTTAGTCTCTATAAAATAAATCACATTTTTTTAGTCCCTTTAAAATTTTGTCAAACTTTTTAGTCCCCGTTATTAAGTAACCTTAACGGATGCTGACGTGGCATTGCCACATCAGTTTTTTGATGACATGGCTATTGACACGTGGAAAGCTTATTTGGAATATGTATTTAGATTAAAAAATAAAATAAAAAGAATTAAAATATAAAAAACATGGTAAAATAAACAGTAAAAGAAAAACATCTCAGAATTGGGATTTTCATCAAACAACAACTTGAATCCAAAAGAAACCCGTCGAACAAGCACACCATTTAACAACAACAACTTGAAATCGAACACGAATTCTGAAGACGAAATCGATTACGAAGACGAAGCCGCAGGAAAAAGAACGAAGTTGAAATCCAATCGAAACTGGTCCAGTGCGGTTGAGACTCATACGATGTGCTGTGATTTTTAGTCCTCTAAACTAGTCCTTTCGAAACAGATGTGCTGCGATTTCTCTGATACAATTTGATGAAGATGACGACGACATTGTTGATTGATGAAAACAAGAACAAGGTGATGGGGTGAGAAATCAAATAAATGGAATAATATATAAATGTATTGCGATTATGTTTGACGATGAAACCAGGTGTAATTAAATATGAATGAAATTGGGGGATTGGGGTTATGGAAGGAACAAGAAGGTGATGGAGAAGGAGATAAACAAGAAGAAGAAATCTGGAAGGGGAGGGTCGCTGGTAAAGAAGAGAAGAGAGAAAAAAGAAAATGGACTTTTTAATTTAAAAATAGGGATACTTTAGGAATTTCATAATTTATCATTATTTTAAAAAAGTTATTAACAACGTGTGCCACATCAACATCTGTTAAGGTCACTTAACGGCAAGGACTACAAACTTTGACAAATATTTTTATAAGGATTAAAAAATTTGATTTATTATTATAGGAACTAAAAACAAATCTGAAGATATTTATAGAGATAAAAAACTTATAGATGCAGGACCAGAGATCAATTTAATGTAGGTAGTGATTTTAGATTTTAAATTTATGTATTAATCATTTCAATTGTTTGGTACTTCAAATTCAAATCACTATACATTTTTTTTTGGTACAAAACTGGTATACGTAGTTTTTTTTAAGAAGTGGTATATGTAATTATTAAACTATTAGATTTTTGATCCGTGCGTCATGTAGGTCTAATTAAAAATCAAAAACAAATTTAATAAGTATAATATTATACAATAAAAAAAAGTATAAATTAAAATATACATATCTCAGAATTTGCCAGTTTTAATCCCTTCCGTGAACTATTTGGTAAAAAATATATGATGTTTAAATTGATGTTGTTAAGGAAATTTTTATAATTTAATCGATTTTGATCTTTATTCAACATTAGATCATATTTTGGTAGTTTGATGTGCGTGTGAGCAATTGTTGGTTGCCTAAAGAGTAATTATCTCAAAGAAAATAAGTCAGATACCTTGTGTAATCATTTAAGTTCAATGTTTGCAACAATTTTTTTTTTTGAAAAGACAAAAATGGATTATATAACCACTAGCAGCCTATCCCCTTTAACACAAGGTGTACTCAAGAGGATGCCACAAAATTACAAGATGTCAATGTACAAGAAATATAAACAAGGGTCAGCCGATATTCAAACACAGCAGAGGATCCGACCACCTTTGAGAACCTAAAACAAAAGTAACGTTATGGGTTTTAAGCCACCACAAAGAATTACACTTAACCTTTTCCAACAAATCTAACATGGAAATTTGACCGTTATTAAATAGCCTGTGATTGCGAGCATTCCATATAACCCACACACCCAGAAGCCATAGCAGCTGCAAAAAGGATGTACGGGTCCTTGACGAACCTAAAGCATTTGTAAACTGAAAGAAATGATCATGAGCAGTATACGGATCCGCACCAGAAACACCAAGCCACTGTCGCATAAGCTGCCATAAAGTACCAAATTTTTTGCAATGAAAGAACATATGAGAAGCGGTTTCTGTATCTCCACATCCCGTGACACGCTGTATGTCCGTCTGTTGTAAATCACCATGCCGAAGAAGATAAATGAAATATAAACATTGTTCCTATCATTAAAATAAGGAGCGTATATTTATTACTAATACACAAAAAAAAAAGATAAATATTTGAACCCTAAAATCAAAATCTGTTTCAAATTTGTCAAAGTTAATCTTAACGATTTGTTGTCCCTGTTGTAAAAGTTAATCTTAACGATTTAGTGCCCCCGTAGTCGCGATAAAAAACATGTCTTCTTTTTTTTAGGGGAAAAAACATGTCGTCTGTTCTATACATTGTTTAATTTCTATTACATAAGTTAAACCTTATATTAAGTTTCTATAATTAACCAAATATGATATGTATTCTCAATTGGAGGGAGTAAATTGTTAATCAAAATATTGCTTTCAACAATATCTAGGAATTTATGTTTCATAACCTGTAACTAGGGATGTTAATGGGTACTTATGAGTACATATAGTATGATACTCGTCCCCACTCTCTTGGATAAATATGATACCCGTGTCCGTCCCGTACCCTCGTGGGTACCCGCGAGTATTGAGGTATGCATAGGTTTTGATGGATACCCATGAATTTTTGAATTTATTTATTTATTTGTACAAATAATAACTTTTTTTTAATTATCAAAAAACTTTAACTTTTAAACATTCATGCATAATCCATTCAAAGTTTCATAAATCATGCATAATCCATAAAAAATTCATGATTCTTATATAATCCATATGTTTTATGATGTGAATGAAGTGGAAACAGTGAACTTAATAAGATGAATTAAAAAAATTAAAAATAAAATAGGTTATTATTGAAGAATTTTAGGTGGGTGGTAAAATTTCCTTCAATAATGTAACAATTTTGAGTAATAAGATAAAATATATAAATATATTTTAATAATTTACTTAATTTATTATCGAGTATGTGTACCCGTGGGTATGAATACAATCAAATCCGTATCTGTATTCATATAATAATGGGTAGTCAAATACCCGCTTATTTTATCCGTGGATACTCATTTAACTACTCGTCGCGTACCTATGACGGATTCACGGATACCCGTGGCCATAGCTATTTTTGCCACCCCTACCAACAACAAAGTGATGTTCCTTTGAGGAAAAAAAAAAAAAGGTGATGTTATCATTGTTGAGGATCAAGAGGAGCAACTACTCAGTGTCCTTTTTTACGACCAACAAATCCTCAAAACTTTAGCTTATTGATGGTGGATGCATAAATCATATCTCAATGATCAAAATCTTTTAATAAAACTCAGCAAAACAGTAAATTGTAATTTCCAAAAATCGAAATTGGAAATGAAGCACATATTGCACTAGAAGACATTGGAATAATTGCAATTAAAAATCGCTTGTGTTTAAAACTAATTTTCAATGTTTTATATGTTCATGAAATTGATCAAAATCTTTTTTATTGGCAAATGTTTTGGTGAGCATCTAAATTTTGAATCTTTCTCTTCTCCTAACAAGTTTTACTCCCGTCCAACTAAAATACTCTCACGTGAGTTAATTCACACAAGGTTCTGTTTTTATATTTTCATATCTGTCCAACTACCTACACACTATCTCACAATTAACACAGATTTGTCAAATTACAAATTTGTCTTGGAGTTGGTTTATATCATGGCAGGGCAGCAACCTATTTGAGTTTGTCGATCAGTGATTGGCTTGATAATCCATTGATGTGTAAAAATATGAAACATTGTGAATATGAAAAAACAAAACGTGGATGAGTTAACTCAGGCATGTGTTAATTCCAGTGTGAGTTAACTCACGCAGCGTGACTTAAGTCACATATGTGTAAAAATTAAGTCCCGTTTTTTACACTTGCGTGAGTTAACTCACGTAGGGGTATTTTAGGTATTTCAGTTGGACGGGAGTGAAACTTGTTAGGAGAAAAGCAGGAGTCCTAGATTTTGGAGAATACACACTATTAACATCCAATACTCTTATTACAAACAAAAAATAGATGATTGCTATCTTCATCATGCTCGACATTAGGGTCGTTCCTACGAATTCGGAAGCTCGGTTCTGTAAGTGAAAAAAGGTCCGGAATAAAATAAAAATGTATTTTTTTTAAAAGAACAATGTTCTATTTTAAATTTTTTAAAAGATAAAAAGAAGGTGCCGTATATATGCGATACACCCAAAGGTGAAAATCACTGTTGTATACATGAGGGACCTCAAACACCCTCCCAAAAAAACATCCACTTAACACCAAAGCAAGATGACGTAATTCTAATAGGTCTAAAACAAGACAACAACAAAATTTGAGGCCCATATCTTGGGGAGGCCCAACTCCATTGAGCTGTTTGCACACCCGAAGGTCCGGCCATGCTCGACACATACCACACAAATAGCACAAGTTTTTAACCTTTGGTGGGAGTTTAAGCTTCCAGATGATACTCCAATGACCTTTTACTCTATGTTGAGTCACAACACTATCATTGTTGATGATTTCCCGATAAGCATCGCAAACCATGTAATGATAGTCCCTTTCAAACCTCTAGGTGGCTACATTGTCATGGACGGATGGCAGCGGTGGCGTTTGAAAAGTTTGTTGAGTTGTGTCTGAATAAAAAACATAGTTGATGAACCCCATATTCCATTGCTTGGTATTTGGCCTTAACAGATGCATTACTGTAAGCTGATCACACATGGTGTGAAAATTTGTTGATGACGTAATACACGTATGATCACGAAGCCAAGGCTAATTTCAAACCAACGTAATACATGTATGATCACGAAGCCAAGACTAATTCCAAACCAATATGGTTTCTCTCGTGCCAATACTCCATTGAAACCCTCGAGTCACCACCTCTTTAACACTCCATGTACCCCTCCACACATAGCCCAGATTGTGTTCGATATATGCACCAAAGTAATCTCTTTGTGGAACATATTTAGCTTTGAAAAATTTAGTGATAAGCGGGTCCGAGCTATTCATCAACTCCCATGTTTGCTTTCCAATCATGGCCATGTTGAAAGCTTTGAAACTTATTCCACAAAAATTGAAAGTAGCTTTTTTACTTCTATCGATCATGGACGGGAGTCCCAAATACTTTTCGGTCCCAAGAACTTGTCAGACCTCAGTCGTGTCTAACATACCTTTACGGAG
>Ga0209282_1000663_pt1 | contig 17035 bp, 12 predicted proteins | sample Mtrugardesep15_FD_187529 | JGI IMG/M metagenome (GOLD analysis project Ga0209282, IMG submission 187529) | Root nodule microbial communities of legume samples collected from California, USA - M. trunc garden sep15 (SPAdes) (version 2) | ecosystem: Host-associated > Plants > Roots > Nodule...
TTCTTTAGGGATACGAATAGGTTGCCTAACTATCGTTTTCCTTGGATTTTCGTTGTTTCTTTTCGTTTTCTGTATCTTTTTCTGAGGGTTTTGGCCTAGTCCCCTCTTGTGTGTGTGTGTGTGTGTATATATATATATATAGTAGACGGTAGAGAATGGGAGTTTCGGTTGAGTGTCAACCTAATTGAGATGATTCTGACGCTCCTTGATGCTTAACCTACTTCTTGCTTTATAAAAAAAAGTTAACATGGTTGAGATTCATATCTTCAAAAAAACGGTAGAGATTCATAGTTGCCTTCGTGGAACCATGTGTATCTTTCGCTTTTCATGCAACGGTCAAGAATCGAGATTCGGTATATTTTCTTATTGAAGTGTTAATTGTGAGTGCAAAGAATCCAATTTGGTATATTCTTATATATTGAACATTGTTGAATTTTACGTAACTATCATCCAAAGTAGTCTTGAACCAAAGGTGCATCTCCTTCTGCCATTTACTTTATATTATTTAAATAAAAATAGTAGTCTTATCTCACGTGGAAGAAACGAGGCCCTTTGATAGTGTGGCATACTGCTTGAATGACCACAAGTAATAAAAAAGTTAGTCCATGCTTGTAAAGTCCTTCATGACAAGCAAGCAAAATGAAAGGTTAATGCTGTTAATTTGCATAGGTGCTTGCGTGGCCAAAAAGATCATATGACACATACATTCATCAAGACAAGCAAGCCATATAGCCAAAAGTGTGAGAATCATGAGAATGATAGTGAGAGTGTGAGACTTTTCAATGTACCACATGTGATTTTATTACTTACTATAAATCTATATAAAATTATTTAGTTGTAGATCTCTTAGCAGGGCCGTTCCTTGTTACTTGCAAGGAGCTTTACGGAGTCGAGCCTTTAATTTATGGGGTTTCGATTATTTGTAAGGGTATGAGTATAATTGTTGGAGTGTATGATAATATTTTTTTTGTTATGTAGGTATAAATCAAACACTTATTATTTGACAAAAATAAAGAGTAAAAGAACAAGTTAGGTCAAACTCACACATCTATCAGCAACAAAAATTCAACAATACAAACTAAAATCAAAATAATACTTATTGTTAATTTTCAATTGTTTAAATTATTATTAATTATTTTTATTAGGAGCCATTTTTAATATTAAAGCCGAACCTCCAATTTTATTGGAACGGCTCTGCCTCTTAAACCTATATTTGAATATAATAACCTTAGGCAATGTGAAAACCGACATATATAATATTGATGTGGCATGCTATATCAATATAACTTTTAGTTTTAAATTATTAGATCATTTTCCACCAAAGTTTAGATGAATTATTAAGTCATTTATCACTATAACTATTGGCGGAACATGGCTAAAGTTTCAAATGGTGTGGGTGGAGTCACTTTTTCAACCTTTATTAACCCCACCTTTATTAATGAAATGAATAATGTAGCTATTCTAATGGGAAAGTATTTAGTTTACTTACATAATATAAATTAAGGTAGTTAATTTGGATGCAAAGATTGTTTTTAAATAAAAGTTTAGATGAATTAAGTCGGTTCATCAAAATTAAGGAAAAATCTTGATGCTTAAATAGAGTTTACAAATGTTATTATACATCATCTACAGGTGAATTATCATATCGAACGTAAATTTGAATTCACACTCGTGTCATATGATTCAAATCTTTATCAACAAGATCAATATATAACAAGATCTTTCTTAAAACAAAAATCAATAGATTTGCTTGCAATTTGTAGAAAACGAATGAGACAAAAATAAACTAAAAATTCATATGAATTTACTACTCTATGTTTCTACTGCTTATTATTTGCAGCCATTTAGTTTTGTGTTGTGTTCCTGAGGTTGAATACCAAACAACCATCTTAAAGATAGACACTTTAATAGGTTGACTCAATATTAGACATGTGGTACTTTCAACTACTAGGGTCTAGTTACCCTTATAGAGGGTGTGAAACATATTTAACGTACTTGAGCATGATTGGTAGAGGTAACTGGTGTAATTTCATATATCTTTTAATGATATCTTTCACTTTGTTTATCTTAAAGGAAATTATATGGTTTGACAATTTGATTCTTCATTTTGTTGAACATGATCAAGTGATGTCTCAGAGGTCAAATAACTTTAGAGAAAAGATTTATTTGTTGTTGTTTTCTAGATCATTAATCAACCGTACAAACCCTAGACTTTATAGGACTGTACGACCCTATCCTTACGCGATGCTAGGTTGGATAGTTGTTTGTACAACTATATGGATCTTTCCTTTAGAAGTGTTTATCCAAATTGAAAAAAAAAAATCAATTTGAATTTGTCATGAATCTTTGTATGCACATTCAAAACACATTAGAAAGAAAAAGAAACATTGACACCATAGGTCAATGAATTTTAACAAACTTCTCTCTATATTATTATTAGTTAAAAATGCTGAAATTATATAAACCAATTTGACGACTTTTAATTTTAATCTTCTAATTCTTCTCCTCTGATCAATTTATTTCTCCAAGAGAATTCATCACCCATAATTTTCATCATAGAATTGTAGAAGAGACACCTAAAAGTTTTTAAAAAATAAAAAGTCAACTTCTAGTCCACCCAACACATATGGATGATACCTTATCAAATAATGATGTGATGATGATAATGATAATTTAAGTGACTAGAAATGTTACGGATAATTTTTTTAGGGATTTACCATTGTACTTTTGTCAAATTATATTGTGACATCAAATTTTAAAATAAATTAAATAAATTTTTAATATAAAATAGATATCATCCACGCGCACAATAGTCTCTACAAATTTAAAATTAAATGAATATCATAATTCAAAATGTGATTAATTAAGCTCAAACATGAGTATTTTTCTGTTTTATTTTGAGAGGTCAGAAGATGAGTAATACTAATGAGTATATCATAATATGACGTAACCTATTAATCGTCTAGATTACAATTTTAAATATTGTTAATCATAATTTTTAAGTATATATTTAAACATAAATTATGGTTAATACACATGAATATTATGTATATTTGGACACAAATTGGATAGCTAAAGAACAAAATACAAACCTAGACTAGATCGATCGCGCAGACGTTTGTTGTCCTTTATCTTGTTGTGTTTCTTCCTCTCTCTATCTCTCTACCCTCACAACCAACCACCCAGGTAAGCTTCTATTTCAACTTTTTTATTAATAAGGTTTTTGTTTTATTATCTATTTTAATTCCCAAATTCGCTTATTTGAATTTGATTTACTTTAATTTCTGATTCTATTGATTTTCATTGATTCATTCTGTTTGATAAGTAAGAAAATTGTTTATACAGTCACAGAGAGAGAGAGAGAAGTTGCTATTCCCACGCGACACTGACACGCAGACACCGTAATAATTTTAGAAAATGAGAGTGATAATACACATATGTGATATGTTGGTGTCGAAGACTGACACATGTCGTACACCAGACACACTTTTAATCTCAAGTGTCAGTGCTACATAGATTACCATTTTATAAAATAGCTCAATTGTTGAGTGCTGGCTATAATGGTGAGTTTTTATTCACCACCAAGAAAATCTGCAATTTTGGTTTTCACTTTTTTTGAGTTATCCACCACTGTCATTCCAAGGATGCAATTTTTTCTTGCAGCTTCATTATATTTCTTGCACTTGACTGCTGTGTTTTCAGGTGGTTAGGTTTCTGGACTTGAATGAGCATGCTTGTTAGAGCTAAGGGTATGATTCGACATTTGATAATCAACTCCAGTGGTTTTCGATTCGATCTTTAAGTCGCTCTCAGATACAGCACATTTGTAGCGAGAATGCAAAATAATTCTGTTAGAAATCATCTCGTAGGCCAGCCAGGCTTGTTTTCTGGTGTGAACAAGACGTTAAATACAGAGACACATTTGCCGAGAGATAAATATGGATCATATGTATATGGCTTGCCCACTATTGCATATAATGAAGGCAAGTATTGACCTCTGTGTTAGCTAAAGCACGTTATAATTAAATACTGCAATGTTTCTAATCTTTCAGACTTTGTGGCCATGAATATTTGTACCATTTTAATTATTTGTAGCCATGTTTAACTTAACTGTTTGATGCTTGAAAGATCTGTTCATGTGTAGCTGATGTATAGTAAATTCTGGATGCAATAGACTTTGAAAGAATGATTTGTATATGATCAATGTTATGTAATGGCTGCAACAACATTATGTACTTATCAGCTTGTCCTGTCTGTGATATTTTTTTTTTAGCTAAAATTTTCCTGTGATATGTATTTACCAGATATTCCTTGACGAAGATATGCTCTATGATAGTGTGCACTTTTCGCCAGAAAATAATTTTTAGATCAAAATTTATTTAAAATTTGCAGAAACACCGGTAGTTTATTTAAATGGTAACACCTCATCACTAAAATATAGGGAAGTTGTGTATATCATTTGATGGTACTGCGTCATGATTATGAGCAGTTATTATATTCTACCAGCTTGTAGGCTCAAAAGTGACATGTCCAAGTCATGTAATGAAGGCATAGCTTTGGATTTAGACTTTGGTATGCACTTGCTATTGAGTAATATTCATGATTCAAAGTTATATTCTACCACACTATTGGTAATGCTTTTCAATTGTTATTTAGAAGTGCCTTAAGCTTTTTATCTTGGCTCGGCACGTTCAATTGTTAGAAATGTTGTACTATAACTGCTATGGATTATGGCATTGGCAGGATATTCTTCACCATCTAGTTCTACATAATATTTGCCATTTTCCATGCGATAATTTCTCAGTTTCATCGATGGTCTCTGTGTTTCTGATTCGTCTCAGTTTTTGCTTTTCAAATGTTTGCAAAGTAGATGCCTTACATTTTACCTTACAAATTCTATGATGCAGCTCAAGGGAATAACGGGATACAACGCTACATTCCAGATGAATCGATTGACACCAAAGTCGGTCAGCAGAACCAAGCCAACCAAGAAACGGATGAGGCTCGTGAGGAAGACATGGAAATAGGATATGACGAAAGCCCACCAACGCCAACTTACGAGGGTCTTGAACAGAGATTTATTGACGAGATCATGAAACTAGTTAAGGACCGAAGTGATAAAGAGGATGCAGAATTTGCAAGGCACAATGAGGTCAGTAACTGATGTAATTAGTATGTACTAATATTTTGCAATACAGAAAAATAATCCATACAACAAAGAAACTAGGCCTTTTCTCGGTACAGAGAATAATCTGTATAAAATTTATAGTGTCGGATATAAAAAATTCATGTCTCTTCAACAAATTACTTAAGCTTTTGTATTAGGGTCTTATTTGGATAAACAACTTAATTAGGCACTTATTATATAAGTGTCGCACTTATATAATAAGTGCTTATGTATAAGCTATTATGGTAACAAAAGAAATATTGCCAAACTGTTTTTATATGACAAATAAGTTTTTTTTCGTAAGCTATTTTGAAGAGTTTATGGAAGTTAGCTGAAAGAAAATTGTGCACATGTCATAAGATGTTTCCATAAGTTCTCCCAAACAATCTCACAAGTGCTTATGTAAGTAGATTGGTTCAAATAAGTCAATCCAATCAGGCCCTAGTTGGTTCATGACATGGTATCAGAGCCTTTTTTAACGAAGTGGTCTAGAATTTGATCTTTGTTACTTCCAACTTAAGCTTTTAGATCACTTTGTGCATGCCATGATTATCCAATCATTTCAAACATGGTATATATATTGTTGTTTCCAGAGAATAGTTGAGATAAACACGGACTTCCAGGAAAAGTTATCTTCCCTGAGAGCTCTTCAAGAAACTCGGAGAGAAGAGTTTCTTCGTAAGGAAGCACAGGCAAGATTCAACCAGGATCAGCACAGTAAAAGGAACCGCTACCCCGCCGTAAAGGTGGAAGATGCTAATGGCTATTTATGTCCTTCAACTACGTTCATTGCTAGAGAAGTGACTAGCAGTAGTAGGTTTCATGGTGTTGCCGAGTATAATAAATATGTTGGAGATCCAAAAGAGTGTTTAACAACAACTTCAAATGGGATGCAAACAACTCAGAGAAATGAGGCAAGGGTTCCATTGCCCCCTGGTCGTGTTTACAAGAACAGTTCTGTAAATAACTAGATTTAAATAATATAATGGTTGAAATAGCATGAAGTTGTTCCTTATACATTAACTCCGGTTTGTCATCAATTGTGTAATCATAAGATCATGAGAATTACGGTAAGTTGTATGAAGTATAAAAATCAAATTTAAGATGATTGTTACATATAGGAACTAAAATTACAATAAATATTTGCTTCTTTTTGTTGTACACGGTATCTCAGCTAAAATCGGCAATAATGAAAAAGTAAATGTATTTGTCAACTAAATTTGGGTGTTGATTTTGCCAACCATGATAGCTGGGAATTTTATTGCATGTTTGATTCACGTTTTGATTTGGCAATATCACGTCCCAATGCTAATAGGATGATGAATTTCAATTGTTCCCAATTCATTTAGTTTCAATTCAAAATTGGTTTTGATGCTAAAACTGATTTACATTATGAAAACAAGATGCTTCCTTTTGCACTCAAACCCTGTTTAACTGGTAACAAAAAAAAAAACCTGTTTAATTATTGTAAAATTGATTCTAGGGTATGCGGACGTGGGAACAAAGATGTCTTAAGCAACAAAATGTAAGATGTATTCTATTCAACACTCGTGATATAATAACAACAACAATAATAATAAACTTATTCAACGTTCAAAAGGATGTACGTTCAAACTACCACATTGTGGAAGAGGATTTTGTATTCTGGTTTTCACAAATACCTAATCATATTCTTACTGGAGGCCGGGGAAATTTAAGAATGTGTAAAAAGACAAGGAGATAAAATGGTACTAAGAAGTTTAACCAAAACTTTAATATTTGCATACAAAAAAAAATTATATTATAGTGCCGGATCATCATCATAATTCGCTCATTGGAACTGTTCATTAATACAATATATAATGCAGAAATTCATCGGTCTAACAAAAATTCATTATACAATATATAATGCAGAAAATATTCAGCAGATCGCTCATTGGAACTGTAAATGTTACAACCAGCTAAGCTTATAACTTCATCCCTAATTCTGGTAATGTTACAACTTACAAGTGAGGAGAATACAACGATCTTAGAGTATTATCTATCATCATAAATCATGAACTGTATGACCTAGAATCACTACAAGTACAGCACATATGTTCTATCATATCATACAATAACAAAATTGGGAACATTTATGCCTCAGCTTATCAAAGGTGAAAGATAACCAACAAATTCCGATATGCTGATTAGCAATAGCTTCGCTTGTCCACATCTCCAAATGAGCAACACTATCCGGCATTTGCTTTTCAGAACTTATTTTTTTGTTGCGCTACTGAAGTGCGGCCTGAAGCAGATGATAGAAAGCAACCATTTTCATAAACAACGGGCTTTTTACTTCTTACGGTTTCTATGTTTGACTTTAACAATTTTTCGACCGGACTTATCACCACCACCTGAGCCCAATGAGAAACTCCCTCCTCCTCCTGCATTAAATTCCAGACTGCCAGAAGCCTGAAATGGAGAAGGGTTCTGTGGAGGAATGTTCTGTTGACTAGCAAACTGGAAAGGACTGGTTCCTGAAGGAGCGGATACCTGTGAAGCAATGTTCTGTTGACTTGCAAACTGGAAAGGACTGGTTCCTGAAGGAGCGGATACCTGTGAAGCAATGTTCTGTTGACTTGCAAACTGGAAAGGACTGGTTCCTGAATGAGTGGATGCTCCAAATACAAAATTTGATTGAACCGGGGCAGGTTGTTGACCAAACATAGGACTCATAGGCGGAGTCGCTTGAACACTGTCCTCAGCCATACTGTCCACCATACTCGTCTGATCATTATTAACTGGAGCTGAACCAAAAGCAAATACAGGGTTAGGGCTTCCAAAAGCAGGCTGTGTGGAGGTGGAGGCTACAGCTGAAGTGAATGAAAACTGAGGAGCTGAGGCACTGGTCGTGGAGGCAAACATGGGTGAACTGGTGGAAGCAACAGCAGTACTGGACGTTCCAAACCCGGACAAAGGTGATGAACTAAATGTGGAACCAAATGTAGAATTGCTGGGCTGCCAACTAGAAGCCCCAAATAAACTAGAGCCTGTACCACTACTAGAGTTGACTGACGAAGAGGAAGCAGATGTGCCGAGTCCAAATGTTGTACCGGAGTTGAAAACATTAGTGGTAGAACTTGTAGGAAACATTGAACTCCCAGAAGAAAAAGATGTATTTGTGGCAGAACTTAAAGGAGGAAACAATGAACTCCCAGAAGAAATATCTGTCTTACCAGTCGACCCAAACAATGGGGATGATGCAGATAATTGAACTGACTGGGTCTGAGTAGAAGTCGTAAATACACCGGCAGAAGCAGAAGCAGAAGCTTGTGCACCAAACAGAGAACCACTGGCAGCACCGAAAGAACTCTCAGACTGGCTAGCTCCAGTTGCCATTGATGTAGAGCTGAACCCAAAAATGGCACTCGCTGTGCTTCCAACTGCAGCAGATGAACTGCCAAATGCAGTGCTGCTAAAACTACCGATTCCTGCATCTTGCCTGTTCCCAGTTTCCAATGGTTTTGAGCCAGAAAATGATACAGATAAACCTGCTGATGTGCCAGGAAAGGAACCGAATTTGAAAAGGGAAGTTGTTGAAAACGAAGTTGCCACCACTGGGGTGGAGGAAGAGGAACAGTTATTACTTGATGCAGTAAGCGCAGGAGTTGTCATGCTAATTCCAGTGGGAGCAGAAGTGGCATTAATGCCACCGCTTGCAGAAAGGGACGAGCTACTGTTGCTAAAGTTATTTGATACATGAGATGGAACGGAAGAAGAGAATGAAGGGCCTGAAGCAAGGGACCCATTATTTTGATTTGAACTGTTACTAAAGTTATTTGATATGAGAGATGGAAAGGAAGAAGAGAATGAAGGGCCTGAACCAAGAGACCCATTATTTGGATTTGAACTATGGCCAAATTTGAATATACTATTTGGTGGTGTCGACAATGATGTTGATGCTGCAGATGAAACACCTAGTTCTGATGTCCCAACAGAAAATCCAGTATTTTTATCAGTCCCAGCATCACCACTATCCGATTCACGAACTTTTTGCATAGAACCAGTTGAACCAGCAACAGCAGTAAAGCTGCAGATAAAGCAAAAATTCAGTACATGAATAATTGCAACACTTGATAATTGTTATAATTATTTAAATCTAAATAGATCTGTTCAAGTTTGATCATATGGCACATGCGAATCATATGGTCAAATTGCATATACGTTGTTATTGTCAAACATCTACACTATCCAAAGTTTGAGGTAATAAAACACACAGTAAGTTTGATGAATATATGCCCCAATGAAAGACTGAAGACAGTAAGTTTGATGAAAATATGCTCGAGCAAAAGACTGTAATCCTGTAAGTTCAAACCAAGTAAAGGTATATGTAGCTAAACATAAGAAATGGAAATGTAAGAAAGTTTGAAAATGAAAGGAAAGTTATACCCCCAAAAGTATCAACAAAACTTTCCCCGCAACCATTTAAGTGAATTGGGTGTAAATATGTTCACTAAATAGAAGAAAATCATTCCTCGTAGCAAGAGATGTTATTACTTCCCCAAACTAAATCAAAGTAAAAAACAAATGGCTGAACAGACACAAACCCAAAAAAAAAACAGTCTATATGTGAAGAGAATTGTGTTCGGCGAGAATTTTAAAAGCTTACTAAAGAAACATAGACTAACCTGATTGAGCCTCCCGGCTGAGAGTCAAAAGAAGCACCAAAATTCGGAGTAGACTCACCACCAACTGATGATGAAGCAGTAAATGGGATTGGTGGAACCTTGAAAACATTTTGCTTGGTGTCAAAGTTTACTGATGGACCACCAGCCTCCTTTGACGGATCAACCTTCTCCAAACCAAATACCGGAGCTGATTTGGCTATCTCCTTTGATGAAGCAACAGAAGTTGATAACTCTGCTGACGAGATATTCTTATTAGAAAAATTAAACAAAGAAGGATTAGCAGTTGACCCATTTGGTAAAGCAGGCTTGTCAGAACCAAAAGTTGTTATTGTAGGTGCTGTAACTGCAACTGTAGCCACAGTTGTCTTAACATGAGCTCCACCATCAGTTGTGTTAACATGAGCTTGAGCATCTATCGTAAACCCTGTGGTTGGCAATACCACAGATGATGTTGAGGGACTTTCATGTGCAATGGCTTCAGAACCAGAAGAAACTTTGTCCGCAATAACAATGGAGCTTTTTGTTTCTTTTTCCGCAGAAGAAAAAGAGACGGCTCTATAAGCATTATCACCCAGGTCCAGAGAATTCTTTAATAGAGGAGAAAAAAGAAAAGAGAACAATCATGATCTGAGGTTGGGCCATACTATCAAGGAAAATAAAAGACATACAACCACCAAATAAAGATCTAAGAAACTGAAAAAAAAGTCAATTGCTTCACTCATAATTATTTAGGAGTAAATGGAAGGAAGCAAATGCCCATGGTTAGTAAATATCATTTATTCTTGCTACAATAATTTAAAACAACTTGCATGAAACTGCAAACGGAAGATTTATAAAATATATAAATAAATACTTCAATAGATATCATACAAAAACTCATACCTCGTGTGCACTCATATGGAATGCCCGCTTCTTTTGTGTAGGGTTAGAAACTGATTTCATCATAAAAGAATTTTCACTAGACAAGACTTGATTGCTTGACTTTGTGGTCTCTGTAGTGGTTACAATAGGAACTGATTTCAATGGACCGTTTTCACCCTTATCCCTATGTGAAATTGACTTCTGATTCTGAGCACTGGAAGTCAAATTTCCAAATGCACCATCCAAATTATTACCTTGTAAACTGTCCGACAATTTTGACGCATCTACCATTTCCAAGCTTCGAAGAGCCTGTCCGCGTAGCATTGAAGGTGACAACTTCATTGATGAACTATCACTCACAACTGGTAGCCTTGATTCAGATGATTTTTCTCTGGGAGAACCTATTTTATCAAGTTGCTGTAAAATTTTTGTAGCCATCTCACTGGATTTTGAGGAGGAAGGGGGAAAGCTCGTACTGGACTTAGTTCCACTCACGTTTTCTTCAGACTTGTGCTTAACTTTATCTAGCAGAACAGGCTTATGCAAGGAAGATGAGGGTTGCTGAGCAGCATCAATACCCAATCCGTTCCTATAGACAGATAGAGCACTGCCAGAAAGAGGTGAGCTGGAGCCTTTGGAATATAGAAGATTAGACTTTTGACGGACTCGGCGGATAGGACCAACAGATCCTATATTATTATCCATTGCTAAATTTCTACGCTTTATCCCCTGTGAAAATAAGGAGAAAACACCACAAAAGCTAATAAGATACCTGTATTATCTGAAAGACAGGACTTATAACTAAGAGTTATTTATACCCCTTGTGTAGATCCAGAAAACATGGCATGATCCATTGCAGACTGGGTTGAAGACGAAGGCTCGCCGTGAACAGCAAGCCCGCCACCCTGTAGAATTAGAGATCCATATCAGGAATTTGATCCAATAAATGAACATTATGATACAAAATAATTCAGGAAAAGGCAAACCTTGAGAGTAGAGGTTGGATAAATTCTGGTATACGGTGTACGAGCCATACTATAAATTGCAGATCTGCCACGAGGTCTTGGGGTCACAAAACCGTTTTCATGAATTGCAGTATGCCCAGTAGGAGCCCTTGGCACAATCGACATAACGGGGGATTTATACGGAGATTTTTCACTTTTTAGAGGAGTTGTGTCTTCCCTACGAGCAGGATATCGCACGCCTAGCATTGATGAGGATACATTGGAATGCCTACTCCCCATGTAAGCTTTTGCAACCTCTACAGGTGAAGCAACATCCTCAATAGGAACCTATGGACATTACGAAGCAATCCATGTGAGATGGCTCAGGGTAGAGAAATCAGTAATTTCAAATCCACAAAATAGAATCAAACAAATAAATTAGGGTTTCAAATAACAAGAAAAGAAAAAGAATAAAGACTTTGAATTATGAATATTGGTTGATAAGATTGGTAGTAATAATTTGTTGCAAAAAAGAATAAGCACTTAGCCCTTTACAAAACTCCAAATCACAATTACATAGGAAAATAACCATGATAATAACTAAGAAATATGGAAACTAATATAAAGAGATAATATAAGTTACACTAAGAAACTATCCCTATAACTAAAAAGACAATTCCTATGAGATAACATATGATACTCCAGCATAATATCAAGATATTGCGTAATGAGATGTTTTTAACTTTTATTTTTATAGCTCTTAGCAAAATACATATTCAAGCATAAAATATTAAGGCAAGTTCACATACACTGGAAGTAACAGGTTGAGTTAATGCAAGATGGTTTTCAGTCCCATTTTCTACGGTGGGTGTTTTGGGATATTCTTCCTTTTGTCCAGAAGGTAATATTGGTTCTGAGGGAACCATTTCTGACCTCTTCTCTTCTCCCCTAACAGCTCCATCTACAGTCCTTGACTGCATAAGTGCTGTCAAATGATCAATCTCAGACCTGTTGTATGGACCAAAAACATATACACAATCAACCAAAAACATCCCAAAAGGTACACCATAAATCAAAGACTAAGAATGGAATGAAATTGATATGGACATCAGGAAGAGGTAGAATCAAACTTGTAGTAGAATGAACTTCACACACAAAGCACAAATTACAGAAAGCAACTATAAATATAAGAACGATTTGAAGGAAAAACTAGGAGACTTAAATGGTAAACCAAAATCAAAATCATCGCAATAACAACTTCAAAATCTACAGTAAATAATACAAAGAAAATAAAAAGCTGCTCAAAATATATGAGAAAAAAATCATAATCAAGCCAGGAATACTATTTAAAATGTTCAAATTTTACTATAAAACATCATTAAAATGTTTGAATTTTATATGCATATTCATTTTCATTATTTGAATTAGAAGTTACAAGTCTTTTCTGAAAATAAAATTATCAAATGCTCAAGAGAATTATGTCCAACAGCTAACACCAAAAACAATTATTCCTCATCCACAGGATACAAAACATGCCTGGTGAAAGTCTTATGCTTCAACAGTTTCTCAAGTTCAGTCAATCCCCCTCCCCCTTGATCCGAGTCAGAACAATTAATTTGAACATTACTTTCACCAACTGCTCTTTGTTGATTGCCAGAAGATTCTTTTGCAACCTGTTTCTCGTATAGGAAATGAAAAAACAGTGAGATATCAATAATAACATGGTTTCACCAATCAAAAGGTAACATTGCAGCTCCAGTACTCTATATAATATAGCAACCAATAAATATTGATTTCAAAAGCAGTGCAATCCCTCCATGAAACATGCAATTAGACGAATAGAAACTAACAAAAGACATTTAAGGAAATTTTTACATCCACAATGTAGGTTACTCCACAACAACACCTACGGGAAAAATTAAAGTAGAGAAGAATTAAGCTCAAAAATGGCATTAGAAATAAAGAGCCATAATAACAAGCATTCTTCATGAAGTTTTACAGAGCTCTAATACAACATGAACAAGCTACTAGATCGTGGGCCTATAACACACAGGTCGAACTTGACTCTCAATGCAATCTTAGAAATTGGGTTTGGGACTAACTCATCCGCACAAAGCTGGCTTGGAAGGTAAGGGATTCTCATCACTTATAAACATTATTCAATTCATATCACGATCCGATTTGGAACTCTTTCCACACACCCTTCACGCTCAGGAGTTCACACCTAGAGCATGACCCAAGTGGCCCAACGGATCTAGAATAGACTCTGATATTATCTTATGTTTTGGGTGCAACTCTTAACTTAATTACACAAAATCGGATTTCTAATGTGACGATTGTCCAAGCCATATGTGTACTACTTAAGCCATATCTTCAGTCGATATGGGACTCAACAAGATGCATATTTTGACCCTTAATTATCAATTCCAACCACAACTAAACATAAACACAGATAGAAATATAAAATGTAAAAACTATAAGTAAAAGCATAATTTGGCATTTTATTTAGCTATACAGTGTAGTAAATTTTACACAATATTAAGCTGTAAAGAAACTGAGGATTACCTGCCATGATGAAATATTAAAATAAATATGACAATTTCTTATTATTAAATCAAACGCATGCACTTCACACCCCAAAAAATAATCCTTCAAGATATGCAAATGGTGTTATAACATATAGAGAGCGTGCATACATACAGCTTCTTCTTGATGATTGTCCTGTCTCATTTCTTGTTCCATCTCTACAGCTTCTTCTTGATGCTTGTCCTGCCTCATTTCTTGTTCCATCCCTGCAACATAAAAACCACATATCAATGAAGTGCATGATAATAAAGAAATTATGGAGTCGTGTGATTACTTTCATAGAAGAGAATGACAAAAAATGACATTTAAAGTGGTGAAAATTGGAAAAACATAGAAAAGTTACAGCCAATAAGTTACTTGCTGTAAACAAGGAAAAACATATAATAGTGAGAATAAAAAATAAACATAGTATCTAGCATGTTTATATCTAGAGTAAACTATAGCCCTACATCCACAGAAAAGATACAGATGGCATTCACTACATCAATAAAGATTAGAAGAGTAGTCAAGTTACACTTGTGCCCTTGCCCCAGTACACCCACATGCTCATTGTGACACACTCACAAAACACTGCAACCAGACAGCTCAGTTCCTCTGCTTCCACCACAAAACCCGTTGAAAAAAATCAACAAAGAAACATTTTAAGGTAAAAAAATATTGAACTTTGACCCCACTTCCCTAATATCATTTACATTTTGTCCTACTATCAGCTTAGAAAACAAAAAAATTGCATGCCAAGAGTCTTCTTGCTGACAAAATTTTGAGGAAACTATTATTTCGGTTTCAATATACTTTAGAACTTCAAGTTCAGGAGCATATAGAACATAACATTATTGAATGGGAGCTGATATATATACCGTGCTATAGCAGCGAAGCAGAGCAGGTATCGCAATGCTATTATATTGCCCCCATGAGTACCAGCTGAAATGCCAAAAAAATCCATCAAACTAAACCTACAGCATTTTGTTGAGACTCTACGCATTTCTGCCAGAACATCTACCTCATGAACATTTAAGATCTTTTTAAGCCTATTATAGGGATTTGAAGTCCTGTCTAAGACACCAAGACTTTTTATGAATAATTATGTATTTGTCATGAATTAAGTAGTTTTAATAATTTTTTAGTGTTTATATGTATGAGACTATGAGTACAACATACATCTTACAAACTGCATAATTTTTTTTTTCAGAATAGCGATAATGCCGCCAAGTGTTTTCGAAGCTGGCCTAGGCTGCTCCACTCTTCGAAATCGCTGCATCTACAATATAATACTACTTCCCTAAAGCATGAAATATCAACAGACAACTAATATTGAAACAGGAAACAACAATTTGGACACAAATTTGAATTATGTTCGAAAGTGTCCTAAAGATCAAAGTGTCCTAAAAATGATGACAATCGAACTACCACATTAAGCATACTCATCAAAACACTCACTAATAGAATTTGAAGCAGTGTCCAACACATGCAGTTACGTTGAATTAATTCATTTTTTGTTAATTACCAGCGTCGATATGTCCCTATGAATGTCGTGTCCGGTGTCCGTGCTTGATAGTTAATAAATAGTTAAAAAGCAGTAAATAAAATGCTAATAACTGTAATGTGAACTGAACAATTTCCAAATCATAAACCCTAACAACAACGCCAATAACAACAATAAAACCAATCTACATAGTCGTAATACAAAATTTCAATCTAGAATAGTATAATTCAAAAATACAATAACGAATTGTTAGAAGCAAAACATTCAATTGAATCCAAGCAAAAGAGGGTAAAAAAAGTGAAAACCTGAAGAATTAGGAGCGGGAGGGGGAGGAGGAAGACGCTTGCGGAGAAGAGAGGAGAAGAGAGAGTGAGCGCCATGAGTGATGAGTCTGTGAGCGGGATCAACAAGCTTCGAAATCCAACCGTTGTTGTTGGTGTTAGGGTTTCTGAGTGCTGTCGGAGGACGATCGTACGGCGTCGTTTGAGTTTTGCGGAAGGGACGTTTACGGAACTTGCCACCGGTTCCGCCTTCGTATGGATTCTTGTCCTTCCCTTCCGACGCCATCGCTGTTCGTTCAGAGAGAGAGAAATGCGAACGCAGGGCAAATTAGGGTTTTAATCGTAGAGAGAGAAAGAGAGCTCGAACGAATAATAATACAGAGTATAGAGTAATAAAAATAATTAAATAAAATATATTGGGTATTGGTGTAGAAAAATTATAAAGTATTTCAAGAAAGAAGAAATTATTTTTTTGGGTTAAATATGTTTTTTGTCTTTATAAATATACCAATTTTTTGTTTTAGCCTCTAAACTTTTCCTTCAACTTTTAGTCTTCATAAAATTTTCAATCACTACTTTTGGTCTCTATTTTTAAGTTAATTTTTGTATTTTTTTATGAAATTCTACCGAAATGTGTAAAATATTGTAAAACAATTTTTCAAATAAAATTAGAATTTTTTTACAAAATACAAATTAAATATGAATTTTTAACCATAAACAATATAAAAATTCATATTAAATTCATGTTTTGTTAAAAAATTCTAAAAATTTTTGGGAGAAATTCTTATAATATTATGAATTTTTCTGCCAATTTTTATTCAAAAATATGAATTCTACCTATGAGTTTACTTTAAAGAAGGGACTAAAAGTAAAGATGGAAAATTTTTTAGGGACTAAAAGTTGAAGGAAAATTTTAGAGAGACTAAAACAAAAAGTTGACATATTTATAGAGACCAAAAACATATTTAACCCATTTTTTTAAGAGAAATCACTATCTATTCCATCATATAAAAAAAGATTTTCTAACAGTTCAATTTGATTCTTGTTCTGGACAAAAAAATAAT
>Ga0209282_1000664_pt1 | contig 17031 bp, 10 predicted proteins | sample Mtrugardesep15_FD_187529 | JGI IMG/M metagenome (GOLD analysis project Ga0209282, IMG submission 187529) | Root nodule microbial communities of legume samples collected from California, USA - M. trunc garden sep15 (SPAdes) (version 2) | ecosystem: Host-associated > Plants > Roots > Nodule...
TGTTAAATGTACTTAGATCTTAGTCTAAGAAACTAGTTCATAAGACGAGTGTGTCAAATCTTTATATATAGATTGCACAACCTAGGAACCTTACAATGTGTGACACAAATATCAATAAAAAATAATGCTAATTTTGAGCAAGCTAATATGTTAGAAATAGTTGATGATGAAGATAAACTGGTGGCTAAATACTAGTACTAGTAAATACATTCATTTAACTGTCAATTCAATGCTTTAATAGTATACAAGGTATTGGAATTTGGAGGTCTAACATACAGTCCAGAGAGGTCATTCTCCAAAGATAAGACTTTATGAAAAATCAGAAGAAGAAAAATAAAATAGCAGCCAGAGCGTTTTTGTCTTTTTGAGGGTACGATTGTTAAATTGGATACATGTTCCTGGTTTATAGTGCTTCAAGGAAATTTGCATAATATTCATGAAGGTTCAGTACTTATTTTATAGGTGAAATGGGGACCACAAAAAGTGGACTCACCACATCTTTTTTGGGTTAATGTAGACACGCCACATCTTGACATAATAAAACTGTTAATGAGTATATCATGCCCCACAATAATCAACTTATGACTAAGATCTAAATATAAATAATAATGAAGAAAAAAAATACACCTTGGAGGCACAACCCACACAATCCGCAACAGGAGTATCGAACGTTAAAAAAAATATATTAGCATATTGATCAATTTTATGGTATTCAAACGAGACAAGTAATTTTCTGTTATACACATGTTAGTTTCTACTATTGGAACATTAATATTCATCATTAATTAAATCTCACGTTTGCACAACTCTTCCTAAGCCTAACTTTTTTTTTTTTTTCATGGTCAAACAATAATGGCGGCCCAACCTCATTGCCCTCTTCATTACCCTTTAACGTTTTCCTTTAATTCACAAACATCTTCAAGAGTTATAGTCTTCACCGGTTACTCAAAACTTTTAATTAATTTTTATATAAATAAAAAACACAGCTCACATACATATCAATCACTGTCAACTTAAACAAAAGAAGGCCGGAAAAAAAGGACTCTCACGTAAGGACAATACCAAAAGAACCTAAACAAAAGACTGTGAATAGGAAAGATACCAATTCACAATTTTCATTTGCTTCTTTAGTCAAATAACTAAGATATTTTCCTTATAAAAGCCCATCTTCTATTTTATAATTAATTAATTTAAAAATAAATAAAAACAATAGAAACATTCAAGTCAAACAAGATAGTAGCAGAAAAATAGGCAACCAAATAGGAGTATAATCAACTAATCAAGAAGCTACTAGTTATTTCAAATTAAACTTCTGAACTAATTATGCATTTGCACTCTTAATTTCTACTATAAAATAAAAAGCAAAACAAATAAAATAATGTCACCAAATCTTGATTTTTGTCCTTAGATCGGATACTGAGTTTTCGAGAGCAGTATAGCTTACCAGGAAGCTGAAACCAGTGACACCAGCAAAGGAAATGGCTAAGGCGGCACTAGAGAGATAGAGTTCACCTAAGTGACCAACAATCATGATGGACACAACCTGTAAAAGATATTGTGAAGATGTTACAGCTACCATAGGACCTGATAGGTAACAAATCCTCTTCAATTCTTTCGTGTAAATATCCCAACTAATTTCTCTATTCTTCCTTTGTTCTTCATCATCATTCTCTGCTTTCGAATCAATTTGTTTTGATAAGAGACTCTCTTCCATCACTCTTCTCTCTTCACCCATTTCAGAGAAGAAGAAAAAGAAGAATGAAAGAATGATATAATACAGAGTCGGTAACGTATGGCAGTGTTTTGGTCTCGAGTGTCTGGTGGCTTTCGCCTGTCAATTTCTACGGCACAAACAAAATATTCAAATTTAATTTTGGTCTTTACTGTATACCCAATATAAAATCATTCTGTAAAGTATTTCCTCTAAAAAAAGTCATTCTATAACAAAAAAAATGTTTCATTTTTATGTCATTGTGACTTTTTCAATAATGTCGTTTTGCAACATCGATAAAGTATGAGTAGGCACTTGTTAAATAATGTTGTGATATCAGGGCATAAATGTTAAGTGAAGTTAAAATTGAAAGAAAAATATTACATCAAAACTAAGTATTTTTTTAACATGAATTTATAATATTTGAGAATTTTGATTATTTAATTAAATGAAGAAGCATTAAATTTCAAAGAAAGTATTTTATATAAAAAGAAAATAGAAGTAACCAAAAAAATTCAGCCAAAATAGATTATTTTATTTAAAATTTATCAGTAATGTCGATTTGTAATTTTTCCTTTATAATTAAATTATTCTTTTTTGAGGGATTCCTTATAATTAATTGATGACGATTTTGTAAACTAAATTATAATGGTGAAAACTTACACTTCGATACCTTAAAATTGTGTTGGATATGTATGAAACTGGTGCGTGGTAAAGTCCTTAGGATTGGAGGCAACGGGCATGTTGAAAGTGAATGGATGTAGGCAACGTGGATTGGAGGTGGCATATAAATATTTTTCTTTAGAACCTATTTAGATTGGTATGATGTTATTGGCTTAGGACTTTAGATTGGATTGGTCTGATATTATTGGTTTAGGATTTTGGAGTGTGTTTTTTTTATGGTCGCATATTTGATTTTCTCTGACATCAATTTCAGTGAGTTAGTTTAATTTTGAAAAAAAAATCTTTTCTTCTATGAGGAGAATTTAGTGAGTGAATGTAGATTTTTTTTTTTGTTTTACTAATATTTCTTGGAAGGAAAATTTTAAAGATACTTGGTCTTAGAATCAAAATTCAGGTGAAGGATATTCTATCAAAGATGTAGTCTAAAGTTGAATCAGCTTTGATGATTCTCTTATATATGATGTTTCTTGGAATAACTTGATGACTCAAAAGGTCTTACTATTAAGGGATTACTTACTTACTCAGGCGGAAATTTAATCAATTGGCATCTCATATGTTTGTTAATGGATATGGCTATAACAAGAATGCACAACATCTATTCTTCTATTGTTTGTTTTCTTGCAAGGTTTGGATGGAAATAGTTAGTTTGTTGGACTTTTTGTAGTTTTTATCAAATAATAATAGCATCAAGTGGTCACTTTGAAAATTAAAAATAATTTGATCTTTCAACAGCATGAGATGAGTGAAGGAACAAGCATTGATATGATTGATAAAACTCTCATCATGGACATGGATGAAAATTGAAATCCAAGAAGGGATTTAATTTTGATCTTTATCATTAGAACTATCAGCACTTGTTTGTTTAGGTTATAATGTTTCTTAGGATTTGTTTATATCTTGGTACCTGTACTTTGGAGACATAATATGTTTGTTGTCTTGGACTTTCGTATAATTCTCTTTCTTGACACATATTGTGCCAAGAATATTAGTGTGTAGCATCAATGAATGACATTTTTGTAAAGTAAATAATAATTTTGTCAGAAAACAAGTATGTTTCTTATTTCGTGTTCCGTTTTATTTTGATAAAACTTTTGGTAAATATTTATTTCGTATTTTATTATAAATTGTTTTGACATTTTTATACATACTACGAAATGTAGCTAATTTTTACGGGAAAGCAAAATCATGAGTGATTTTACAAAATTATCTCTTATTAACATGACAAAAAGATGTTAAAAGAAGAGAGGATATTAAATGATAAATTGTAAGATACATAAAGAAAAAATAATAATGCATTGATATTTTTTTGAAAGAAAGATGCATTGATATTGTAAAGTGACATATAAGAAAACACAAGTATTTTTTAAAAGTGACATATAATAAAATACAAAAAAGATAGAAAATAGTTTTTTGTCGAAAAAACTCATTAAGAAATTTCTCTATTATTTTTATTATTTTATTTTTTTATCAGTGTCTTCTAGACAAAATTTTGATTTTAATTCGCCACATTGTGAGATGTTAATCCTTCCATTAGATTCAACTTCGCTTTTTCTTTTTAAGAGGTAGATTAAACTACGTTGATAATGTTGTAATAATATATAATTATTACTTATATATTACTACATTTGTCCTTGAATATAATATCCTTTTGTTAAAATTACATGAATTAAGAAAGTTGATAATAATATTAAATTTGTATATAATTACTATTGTTTTTACAATTTTATCTCTTTATCCTTAAGAGATAGTTAGTTACTATTTTCACCATAGTATTTTTTTTAAGGATTCAACATAGTATTTATTGTTAATTGAAAAAAAAATAAAATAAGGATACATTGATAAATAAATAATTAGAGTAATTGAAAATACCAAAAAAATGTTATAAAAATGGACAAAAAAAAATTCTTCATAAACTCTTGATTAGAGACGCGTTGTGATATGTATTATATATATACAGACATCGATATCATGGAACTCTAACCGTATAAGACAAGTATGATGATCGATAGGTAATATACTGATATTATTATATTTGTTTCCTTCTAAATTTCTTCTATTCTATTCTTGATAGTCATTCCTTCTTCTTGTACTACTATTTGGTTTTTCCACTCTAGCTATTAAAATATGTTACTATATCATGGGTATCGATAGATACATATAGTATGATACTCGTTTCCGCTTCGTTGGATAAATATTATACTTGTGTCCGCCTCGTACCCTTGTGCGTACCCACTATATAAGTACCCACGGATATTGAGATATCCATGGGTATTCATGGGTACCCATGGATTTTTGGATTTATTTATTTTTTGATACAATAATAACTTTTTTTAACTACCAAAAAACTTCAACTTTTAAACATCAATACATAATCCATTCAAAATTTCATAAATCATACATAATCCATAGAAAATTCATGATTCTTACATAATCCATAAGATATGTTTTATGATGTGAATGAAGTGGAAACGATGAACTTAATAAGATAGTATATTGTGTAATTAGTTACCTTAATAATGTATAAAAGATATCCACATGTTTGATAGATCTATTTCATCTTATTTTGACACTTTCAATCTCTTAAACAACTATAGAGTTTTGTGAACAATAAAAATTGTCCGAACACGTAAAATATATTTCATTTATTTTTTAAAATCTGGCTGGATGCCAAACATAGGCTCTGGTTAGCAGGGCCTCTTATTGATGTTAGTTTGTTGCAAATGATATCTATTGTGTTTGTTGGTCATCATTGGAAACTACCTCTTTCAGGTGCTTCCTCAGGGAACTCCTTTGCCTCTATCTGTGGTTGTAGTGTTTTGGTAAGTGAGTAATTAAGTTCATTTTCTATAGTATATTGGACCTGGTCTCATGATAGGTATTCTTGTGCGTATTGTTCATTTATCTAAAGTTTAAGTCAATTCACTGCACAAAGGTACAAGACTGCGGGTGTATTTGACATGTTTGAATGCAGGTTTGAATCTGCAATCTCCCTCTTATCTGTATTTAGTATGTATGAGTTTTGTCACTAGTTTCTTTGTCGCACGAAAACCAGACAAAAGATTAAATTGATGAGAGACCACCGAGTCAAGATTCAACTGGATCAATAAAATGACAAAAAAAAGAGTACAAAAAATATAAATAAATTTAAATAAATGCAAATAAAAATAAAAATTATATATATATATATATATATATATATAAACCAGTTGAATCAACCAACGTTCAACTAGTTTAATCGGTCAGTTAAGTCCAGTTTTTAAAACACTAATTAATAGTCTCATATGGGACTAACTGTAGAAATCCAAGAGAGAAAAAAAATACTTTGTTGATGAACTTCATTACAAGTTTTAAACTAAGCAACTATGCTACTTAGTTTGTAAGTATATCTAAACTTTCTGTGTTTCAAAGATGTCTTTTAAGTTAGGAATGGGAAGTGAGTTGGAGACACTATTTGAGCTAAGCAATATCAGATGCTAGGAGTTCACACACACAAAGGACAAAGCTTGTCCTTCTAGACCATGAAATATCAACAGAGGCTGGAATATTTAATAGGTGGATGATCCCTGGCCTTTTACCATATGCTTTCATTCAATGCCTCAATAGGATGATCCAATGCTTATAAGCTCTGGAATCACAACTTTGGTACATATTGTCTTTTGTTGGGTTTATGCATTTGAAACAGGTACATAAAAGCTAGCTACTATTCACAACTTAAAAATTTCTATAAGTTAATCAGAAACATTTATATTTAAAAGTATCATAAGTATAATAATTGGAAGAGAATATAAGTCAAAAGGTCTTAATGCGGAAACAATAATGCTCGAAAAAACAGAAAGTTGAGCAAAACCAAAACTAAACAAGAAACACCGATAGAACGAATCACATAAAAATCTAAAAGAGCCAATAGTAATAACAGAATGAAAAGAGGCAGTCAAAATGGATGCTTAATGGGTAATCTCAAAACCATAAGAGAAACAGCATGTCAATAAAGAATCCAAACAAATGAAGAGGGAGAGACTCTGAAACATAAATTCATAAAAATCAGAGTTCGCCAGGAAATTGGCCAAATCTTCATGTTCGATGTACATTTCCACCAAAGCAACTTAAGCTTTTGGGAGTGGGTTCTTGAACATGTGACAACTTGGCTAAAGATGCTTTCATATTGTGCTTAAATATAAAAGGATTATGTAAAGAGTGTGAAAGAGAACTAAGAATGAATATGAATTAGTCAGAGGAACAGTGAATTCTAGAGGATTACAATTCATAAAGCCTACAATAAGAAATTTTTTGCACTTTCACATATTTAACAAAGAGCATAAATTGTATCTAGTTCGGTTCCTAAACCAAGACCAAATTATACAAGCATAACGACAAGCAGGACTGATTTTAAAGAGTTTTGTATCAGATTGCAGAAAATTTAGGAAAACTTGAGACTTTGGTGAATTATTGGATCAGAACCACAAAAGGGGCATAGAAAATTGAAATTTAATTCAAGACAACAAGAGAAACAGCACAGCGAACGCTTACAATCCAGACAAAAGTTTCTTTCAAAGAAACACATATTGATCCATGCTTACACAGGCGTATCTCACAAAACTCACCATTTTTTTGCAAGGATTAGCATTTTGTCTACAATAACATGCGAGGAACCATGAGTAGTAGTATGCATGGTGAATGAAAGGAAGATCAAAACAAAACACAGACACAGTCTCTAAGCTGACTTCCAGCCCCATAGCAGCAACCTCATCTTATACGTGGCATATAGCCATTTTTGTAACTCACTGCATTGAACAAAGAATTTAACAGGAATCCTTCCCCACGATCAATAGCAACTAGCAGCATTTTCAATATTTTCATTTTCACCGATAATCTCCTCACAATCTATCAATAGATTGATTATCTCTTTTAAAAGATGGTGATTTTCCCACTAAAGTTATAACAATTATGTAGTTGTCACTTGTCAACCATGCAATAGGTGAAGGACAAATTTATGGTGGTTTTCACCTTTAATAATCTAAGCTTCATCTTATTGAAAAACTATATATGATAATAATCTTTCTAGCAAGCATAACGAGTGAGGGCAGAGTTGCAGAACACATAGTACATAACAAACGAGAGTGCAAAATTGCAACATTAGAAACAAGTTAAAGACAAACTCATATCATATGGGAGAGAAGATAATAGATAGTTAAAGATAATATTTTCATTTATATGGTAGCTAATAGATAGTTAATTAGCTTAGACTAGCAACTAAATTTATCCATAGCTAAGAATAGACAATAGACAATTAGTTCAATATTATAGTTGAACTATTCAATATAATGATAATACATCCATCCAATATATAATGAAACATAAATTGCAAAGTTCTTCCATGACAATGGCAGTTAACCGTCAAATTAGATCATATTAAAAGGTTTCTTTCCTGTTCATTTGTATGAAGAGACAATCCTATGTCCTTCAACTAACTAAAAACTTACATTTGTGAGAAATCCTTGGACACGAGGATAATTCTTCTTTTAAAATACGCCGATTTGGCTTTGGATTTAATGAATGGCTAATGTTGATCTTCATGAGCCCTAAAAGCCGTGCATTCTGTAAAATATACTTTGTAAATCGAAGTTCATCTTCCCGGCCTTCATAGTTTATAGTACATGATCTGAGGTGAGACGAAATGCATTCCGGAACAAAATTTGGGTATTTCCAATTTATATTATCGGGTGCAAACTGCAAAACATATACAAAAATAAGATTTGTGAACTACACTGGAAGTAAAGAAGGAACATAAACAATCCACAAACATAAGAAACCTTATTAATTCTGAGAACTTGAAGCTTGGGGCAATGCTGAAGCACTTCCATTACATGATCCCAGTGATGAAAGTTATGCATGCATAATTGAAGGAGGATTAAGTTTCGAAATATAGGCGAGCCTGTGTTATAGGAATTGATCTCCGGATCAGGAAGCCTGCTCCTCATCTACAATTAAAATGAAAAATGAAACTCAAGGTCAAGTATTACGAACAACTCATTATATATCATCAATAATTCGTAACTTAACTTACAGTGAGTGCTAAAAACTCGACATTGTGAATTGCTCTAAACGGAATCTCGTGTGCATTGATTTGAACTCTGGTCAACTTGGATAAGATTTTAAACTCTCCTGTGGCGGTGGCTTTACTAAGAGTAAAAACTTGGTCAGGCTCAGGCTCAGGTGTTGGTTCTATATAGTAAATGTTAGCAATCAAATCTTCGAAAACGGGGCATCCATAAAGAATCTTGTCGAAATTCTTCTTATTTTTCAAATAAACGCTATTCAAATGAAGAATTTTCAACAATGGAAGATCAACAGAAATATCACCAACCACTTTTAACGACTTCAATTTGAGAACAACGAGTGATGGAAATCTGAAAATAGTTGGCCGCATGGGGATCGCTCGGAACGTACCAGCGAGATGAAAATTCTGAACGGGATGTCGTTTTGCAGTTCCGATCCAAAGGTCAAGATTGAAACGTTTCCAATTAGGAGAACGACAATTGAGGTGAAGCGTTTTGATGAGATCGGTGGAGAGTGTGACTGTGTCGACGAAGCGACAGAAACGGAGGAAGGTATCTTCGTCGGGAATGGATTGGTCGTCGAAGGAGAGAGATGTGAGTAATTTGTAAAGTGGGGTCCATCTTTTAGAGAGAAGGGTGGTGGTGAAAGCGAGTTTTGTTGGGAGTAAAGAGAGGATTCTACAGAGTATGTCATCGGGTAAATGGCTGATCCTATCGATTCTATTTGGGGTTGAGTTCTCCATTTTTAGGGTTTGTCAGTGGAGACGAAGCTGCAGCTATGGTTTCGGATATCACAATGAGAGTATTCATCTACACCATTGACTTCACTTGACTTACATAAAATCTAATCCATTCAATTTCATTAATCCTACGGTTAAGCTATTTCACTAGAATAAGACTCACGTCACGTGACCTATTTTTCCAAATTCTCCAGCTTCTGTTGAAAACCTTCTGGTCACTGTTTCTTGAAAATTAAAAAAAAAATTGATAATTTTTTTTAATTACAGTTTTAGAAACTGTTTTAAATTTTTTAATTTTGGGACTAAAACTAAAACATATAAAATGATAACTATTGTAAGAAGAGACTTGTATATTTCAAAAACTAAAAACAAAAACTATTTCAAACAAATTCTTTTAAGAATTAGTCACTTTAGTTTTTGAATGGAAATTTTTTTGCAAAGAAATTGCAAAACAATTCCTAATTGTACACTTGTTGGTCAATTTCATGGACTAAAGTGATTAAGAGAGCCTACATTCAGGGACTAAATTGACTAACAGAGTCTACATTCAATGACTATTTTGTAATTTATCTGCATTCAGGGACTAAAGTGATGACTCATTTTCTATTCAAGGACTAAAGTGATTAATCTCCCTTTTATATTTGTTTGAGTTATATTTTATAGACAAAATTTCTTTTGGTGAGTTCATTAAACAATGTCTTATCAAGACTCGTGTTACTTCTCCGTCTTATATTAGATGTTTTATTCACATGTATTAAGAAAATAATTAATAATGTTGATTTTAAAGGTAAAATATATGTCATTTCATTAAACACTCTTATTAGTAGTTATAGATGAATGAAATGCACTAAATAAAAGTATGTTAATGGAAAGAAGAAAAAAAATAGTATTGAAATATGGACAAATAATTTGAGGTAAAAAATAAAAATAAAAGAGAACAAGTAATTTGAGACAAATTTGACATAAAAAATTATAAAAGAGAACACAGAATTTGAGAGAGAGTGAATATGTTATATTGTATATTGAAATATATAAATAAAGGATATGTCTAACATGTGCAAATTTGCACATGTTAAGGTAACTAAAAGTTGTAACTTTTTATTGAAATCCAACAATTATTTATTTAAAAACTACTTATTTAATATGAAAAACACAAGTTTCAAGTTAAAGTTACTACTTTAAACTTATTAACATGTGCAAATTTGCATATGATAGAAAAACTCATAAATAAATTTGCAATGTTATATTGTTATATTGTTATGAACATGTTATATTATATATTATTTGCAACTAGACGAATACCAAGATGTCTGACTATCCATCCTTAAAAAAAAGATGACTGTCTATCCACTATTATGTTGCACTTAATTGTATATACAAAAAGATAAATAAAATTTTTTTACTATAAAGATTAAAAAAAGGTTCTTTTATCATGTCTTATACTGTTTATCCTATTGTTGTGAATTGTTCATATTTTAATATAAAAAAAAATAATTCATAATTTAAATAATATTATAAAAAAAGTTGATTTATTTTATCAAAAAATAAAGTTTGATTTTTATACACTATTAATCTAAAAAGTTTTGCAATGTCATCAAATCACAAATATATTCATTTGAATGACTTTAAAATTAGTTATTATTAAAGCCGAATATTTTTTTAATAATTCAACCATCATAATTATTGATTGACATCGTAAAAAAAATGTTTACATTGACTGTAAGTATCACTAAAATAAGAAACTAAAATTGTCACATTAGCCTAATAGAGACATGGCTACATCCATTATTTTTCTCTAATATGACAAGACTGGATGTTGATGTTGTCCACTTGTAAACGAGATTAATAATTTTATGTGATGAATTAATGATTGGGGTATGATTAGTTTTTCTATTATGTAATTGATTATTGATTAATGAAAAAGACGCAAACACATAGATGTAGATAGATTTCCGTGGTGTTAAATCAATGTCTTGTCCTGTACTTTAACAATGGAAACATCGAATCTTGAGGCTCCGTTGTGTTCAGACCAACATAGACACCATGAACTGGATGACCAAACATTTGATCAAGGTTGTTGCAGCAGAGAAGATGTTGTTGAGGAAGCTAGAAAACAATTATGGCTGGCAGGGCCACTTATTGCTGTTAGTTTGTTGCAATATAGTTTGCAAATGATATCTATTATGTTTGTTGGTCATCTTGGTAAACTTCCTCTTTCAGGTGCTTCTTTGGGTAACTCCTTTGCCTCAGTCACTGGTTATAGTGTTTTGGTAAGTGGGCTATGTTCATTTTCTTCTGATAAATATTTGACTTGATTTCATGATATGTTAATGCTACTGATAACTTATGACATGTCGATCAGTTGTTTTCAGCTTATTTCCATAAGTTCTACAAGATAGCTTATGCAAATAATCGTTTAATTAAGTTGTTCATACAAACATGGCTTAATTTGCAAGCATAGCTGAATTTCCTATGTTTCAAATATGTCTTTGAAGTTAGGAATGGGAAGTGCATTGGAGACACTATGTGGCCAAGCCTATGGAGCTAGGCAGTATCACATGCTAGGAGTTCATACACAAAGGGCAATGCTAGTCCTTATAGTGCTGAGCACTCCCTTGTCTTTAATCTGGTTTAACACAAGCAACCTTCTCATAGCATTAGGCCAAGACCATGAAATATCAACAGAAGCTGGAACATTTAACAGGTGGATGATCCCTGGCCTTTTTGCGTATGCCATCATTCAATGCCTCAACAGATTTCTACAGACACAAAACAATGTTTTTCCAATGCTTATAAGCTCTGGAATCACAACTTTGGTACATCTTGTCTTTTGTTGGGTTTTTGTGTTTGAATATGAATTAGGGATCAAAGGAGCAGCCTTGGCAATAAGCTTGTCCTATTGGGTTAATGTGTTCGTGTTGGTGATTTACATAAATTCAGCTACAGCTTGTGCATCAACTTGGACTGGAGTTTCCAAAGAAGCTTTGAATGATATTCTTAGTTTTTTAAGGCTTGCGATGGCTTCAACACTTATGATATGGTAATCTAACTCACCTTTCTCTTGATTTAACTAATAAAGTTATAACTTCTTCCCTCTCACTCAAACTCGTTTCTACCGGACATTGTTTTAGAAGTAGGACTAGATATCGAATCGGTAAGACTTCTAAGTCATCGTTCTATTGGTTCAATCGGTCCAGCTACGGCTGAACCAAATGACAAATAAAAGAATTTAAAGTATTAAAAAAAGTCTTACAAAAATGTAAGGAAAAAAAACCTTGTTGAACCAATTGCAGTTGAACTGTGGTTAAATCCGTTCAACCCCGGCTCAACCAGTTTGCCATGTAATCTTTAACTAGAATCAAACCAACAAACAAACTGACCGATACCTGATTCAACCGGTCGAACCGATCGATTGTTAAAACATTGCTATGAGAACAAGAGAAGAAAAACAATGGTGTATAACATCTATTTTTTGTTTTACATTTTCCTAAGTTTGTTTCTTTAACAGTTTAGAGTATTGGTCCTTTGAGATGGTTGTTCTTCTCTCTGGCCTTCTACCAAACCCACAACTAGAGACATCTGTATTATCAATAAGGTAAATTCCATTAACTCGTTGATTCATTATTCTAAGACTACCTCCTAGTCAATTGGTCAAGGAAAAGTGAAAAGAGCCAATTGACCAAGATTCCATCATATTCATATGAACCTTTTCTGTATGGCAGTCTTAATACATGTTGGATGGTCTATATGATCTCTGTTGGTCTTGGTGGTGCCATAAGGTTAGTGACAATACGTTAAATATGTTTTTATTTTATAATAATACTAGCATAGTTGTGACTTGTGATGCAAGTTTTGTTACTTCTTGGCATGAATTTTTCTTGTTATAATACTTATTGAATTAATGGTTTCAATGAAGCACACGGGTGTCAAATGAATTGGGTTGTGGGAATGCAAAAGGTGCACTTTTGGCTCTCCGTGTCATGATTGTGATTGCCATAGTAGAGGGTACAGCAGTAGTATTGGTTACCATTTTGGTAAGGAATGTTTGGGGAAAGCTTTATAGTAATGAGGATGAAGTTATCAAGTATGTTGCCAAGATGATGCCTCTTCTGGCACTGTCTGACTTCCTGGATGGTTTACAGTGTGTGCTTTCTGGTAACTCTCATTCCTCACAAGTCACAACAATCTAATCATGTGATCATATGACTATATAGGGCTTGTTCGATTTTAGAAACCAGTTTTTATTGTCACTTTGTTTTCAATTTTAATTACATTATCTATTAATCTAGATTTCGTCCGGGAGGTAACGATTGTTTGAGCTAGGAATCAAACTCGACTCAAGTACTCCTAATCGATTTGACTTTGACTGAAGTTCATTAATTACTTAAGGGAAACCTGTTTGAATTAACCTGTTTGAGCTCATTTACTGACATAAGCAAGCACTTGTGAGACTATTTGAAAGAACTTATGAAAAAAGCTTATGACATGTCCATAACATGTTTTCACTATAAGCTTTACAAGATAGCTTATGAAAACGATTAAAGACCGTTTAACTTTATTATTTTTGTTTGTAGAAGCAGCTTATAGACAAGCACTTATATGAGAAGTTCTTATGCTATAAGCACATAATTAAGTTGTTTATCAATAGAAAATGCTTATTTAAAGTTAAACCAAACGGCCCTGAAGTTGCTCATAATTCATAAATTTTTATGATACTAATTAACAAATGGTTTCCATTTAATATCTTGTTTGGCTTGAACAGGAGCTGCTAGAGGTTGTGGTTGGCAAAATCTATGTGCATCTATAAACCTTGGTGCTTACTATGTTGTGGGAATTCCTTCTGCTATCCTATTTGCCTTTACCTTCCATATTGGAGGGATGGTGAGTGAGATTCTTTCTCACCGAAAATTCTGATTGTTAAGAGAAGTGTTTGTGCTTTGTGTTCCTGCTCACAAAATTGAAGATTGTTAATGGCAGGGGCTTTGGATGGGAATCATATGTGGCCTTTGTGTTCAAGGGATAGCTTTGGTTACAGTGAATGCATGCACAAATTGGGATAGAGAGGTAAACATATTTTATGCTTCAAAGTTCAACCTTTTCAATAGGTTGAGGTGAGCAAGAACCCAACCTATTGAAAAAGATTAATTTCTTGTTGATAATAACAAAGATGACCAAGAGAAATCAAATAACAGACAAAGAGGCCAAAATGGCATTTATTTTGGTATGCCAAACAAGTGTTGCAATAGATTAATTTCATGCAGGCTATGAAAGCAGTTCACGCGAATGATAAAACTGAAGCAATGACAGAACGGCATATAGATAGGCAAACAAGTGAATGAAGAGATGTGAATACTACATATAACTGAGTTGTTTTTGGTCATATTTTGATATATATGATTGGATTACGATTGTTGAATTTTTATTGGAAGCACATTTAGACATGAGGGATTCTGTACAATTATATCCTTTAAATTATAGTAGTAAAAAAAATTTAGATAGCTCACTGTAGCTGTTTCTATTGTTGTTGTTTTCTCTTCCAGTAAACCAAGCAATTTCATTAGCTAAATCATAGAACATTACAATTCCATTGGACACAATATGTTGTAACATTCTTTATCCAAACTTTAAAACCAGAACAGCTAGCTAAACAAACTAAAACGGGTTCATAAATCTGAGAGTTTTGGATTCAATCTTTCATTAGTTGATTCTTCGATAAAAGGATGGATTACAAGAGAAGGTACATATATAGATGAGCGTAAGCTCTAACCGTTTTGTTGATGTGGCATAACAGTTTCTGCCGCATCAGCTGCGACTCTAAATATTTATAATATATGGTTTTGTATGTTTATTTATTCAAAGATATAAAAAAAAAATCTCTAAATTATAATCCGGACATCAGCCTTGTTGCTGCCATTGATTGCAAGAATATTATATAGACAATATGTCAGAGATTAATGCTTAAAAACTCCATTTCAACACACACATTCCTCAGAAAGAGCACCACATTGCTTAAAATATAACCCCCCCAAGCATAAGAGATGCTTTAAGGACAAAAGAGTACTACCATACATGCTCTTATACCAGAAAACAAGAGAACCTTACATCAGTAAACGAATAACCACACGACTAAAAGGCAAAATGTGAACAAAAGCTATCACCAAAAACCTGTAGCCAACTTTCTTAACATAATGTTTCCTGCAGCACACAAGTGCTCATACATCATGCCTCGCTACACGCATCATGCCCAAATTAAACCAAACAATTTATTCCTCCGATTGGAAGGAAACTTTCCTTATAAATTAATATACGACTAACAGATTGTGTTTTTACACCAAGCTCTTCAATTATCTGAGTGCTCAAATTAAACCAAACAATTTTACCATCCTTTTTCGTGAAAAATATATCACCCTTCTTTCCTGCTCCAATAGGATGCTCAATGTCAAACAATGGTCCAATAATAAAAAGTTTAGTCCATGATTCTTTCACGCCAACTTCATCTAAAATTGATATGTGAAAAGTAGGAGTACCAATTGTCCATGAGATCAAAGCAATGAAATCATTTAACCACGTCAAGTATATCTCCCTTGAATAAAAGCTACACTCATCCTCCACATCTAAAGGTATGGGTGTCGTAAAGAACACCTCGTTGACCAAGTCAAATGACGCCAAGGCTGTTTCAGCACTATGAAGGTTAATATAATGCCACCAATGACACATTCCATTCAAGTACAATCGCTCACCGGTAGCACTACCACGCACCGATAAAATAGACACATCGATATCAAGTTTTCTCTAAGAGTTATTTTTAAGGCTATATATCTCCCATAAGGAATCATAGGATATATCTTCCCGTGGCAAATCTTCGAATGAAATGCCAAGATATTCACAATCTCCGGGAGATGGTGGAAAATAAGATACCCATCTAATCAACTTATAATCATCTCTAACAATGGTCATGGCCAAACCCATGAGGTTTAGTCATAAATTGTTGATAAGGTGGTACAGACTCGAGAGGGCTTGGAGGAATGATTTTGAATTCCTCTATTGCTGGGTTCCAAAATACAACTCTTCCATCCTGTTTGTAGAGACAAAGAATTCCAGTAAACTACCAGAATCCAAAATGCTAAAAAAATGATACTCCTCTTGAAATGGATTTGGCATATCGAATTTGACCATATTCTCGTATCCATCACTAGAAAGTAAATAAAAATCTGCAATACTAATTTGTAGGAGGAGAGATATCTCATCATAGTAAGAATGATAATGAGATATGAAATTGTTGCGAAAGATGCTCATGAAATGATGATTTTCAAGTAAGAGGGTCCATGATTTGTGAACACATCCAAATCGCTTTAAAGATTTTAGAGGCAATTTTGATAAGATGTAGTATGCAAGATCATCATTTATAAAGTTTCTAACCTTTTTACTTGTCACACTTCTATATATTTCCATCTCTGCTGGAAATTGTAACAAGTGCACAAGGAGATGTCTTGATTAGAGCAAGCAGTGGAAAAGAAAAACAGAGAGTAGATTCAAAGCAAAGAAGCGACGTTGCAAGTGAGATGTGAAGTTGACACTCCTAGAGCTTGGGTTTTATATTTTTTTTAAACTAAATTAGTCATTAATTAGTTTTTTATTAGGGAAGTCGTTAATTAGTTATTAATAGTCATTAATTAGTTATTAATATCATTAAAGATTTTAGTACTCTGTTTATGTTAGACCATCTACAATGGGGTTCTTTCCCTATTTAGTACCAAGTTAAATAAACATCCTCGTTGTGACATCAATTAAATAAGCACCCTCGTTGCTTTTATATACACCATCTCCCTCCTATCACATG
>Ga0209282_1000665_pt1 | contig 17030 bp, 5 predicted proteins | sample Mtrugardesep15_FD_187529 | JGI IMG/M metagenome (GOLD analysis project Ga0209282, IMG submission 187529) | Root nodule microbial communities of legume samples collected from California, USA - M. trunc garden sep15 (SPAdes) (version 2) | ecosystem: Host-associated > Plants > Roots > Nodule...
AGGAAAATGTAAAAACAATTTTCATTGGTTGTTGGTTATTGAGAAAATGAAAGAGAGAGCAAATTGAATGTACTTTGCATTTAATTTTCCTTTGGAAAAGATAATTGTTGGTCTTTTTTGCTTATAATTTAGGACAAAATAAATGAGTTTTTTTTGCTTATAATTTAGGACGGAGGGAGTATGTCTTAAGGGTACAAGTTAACATTCCCCACACTTATATATTAATATAGTGACAATCATGAGTTGTTTGGTGTCATTATGTCATGGTCAACTAAAATTAAGGTGTGCCTCTTTCAATCATATTATTAAAAAAGTTTGCTCGTGCACAATGGCGGAGCTTGAACGAAAAACATAAGGTGCTAAAATGAAGGTAAAATTTTAAGTTGCATATTTACAAAAATAAAGGGTAAATTCTTCGATGTATAATGATACTAGTTGAGATTTATGTACAACCGATCAAAATAAAGACATTATGTAACATATAAATAAATCCAAGATACATCACACCAAGATAAGACCACAATCTATTTTTCTCAAACTAACCAAGGCTTCTCAAAATAAAGACATTACGTAACATATAAATAACCTTAGAATAATGTTTCTGGATGATTTGAGTGTGCTTGAGGTCAAAATCGGAGTTTGGAAATGCTCCAATGACGAAAAACACATAAAACCGATTTTCTTCACCAGATGCACAATTGTGCGTTTGGAACGCACAGACCGCGCCAAACTTTCTATCAATAGGTGCACGGTGGTGCCCCTTGATAACATTGACAAACTTTTCTTTTTCTTCGCGATTGAGTCCCTGTTAGCCTGTATTTTCTCAAAATCCAGGGTAAACAGCCCCGAATGTGAAAACTAAAGTTCTGTAGTAAAGTATATAAATGAGTGGAATGTAGTTGGGTGTTTTAAAGGTTGTTCTATTATAGTAGCATTGAGTTTGATGTTGATGTTAGATAGAGTAGTATAAAGCTAATAAAACTAGTGTTACAGTGTTGTTGTTGATGGGGTAAATATTTGTGTCTACGGTGTTGCCATTGGTGAGACAAACTATTATGTTATAGTGTCGTAATTAGTGATATAAAATATTATGTGATAATGTTGTTATTGATAAGATAAAATACCATGTTGCGGTGTCGTTATTTATGAGATAAATGATTGTTATGGTGTCATTATTGTTGTGATAATTGATAGTGTTAAAAGTGTCGGTATTGTTGAGATAAAATATTATGTTATATTGTTGTTACTGATGATATAAATGATTTTGTTAATGGTGTCGATATTGGTGAGATAAAATGTTGTGATATAGTGTTGATATTAGTGAGATAAATTGTTGTGATATGATAATGATATCGGTGAGATAAACATGTGTTTTAAAACTATGTACTAGTGAGAGACAAAATTGAACCTTGAGAGAAAAAATTGATATAATTTTTCTATCACTTAAGAACTAACAACAACTTACACTAAGGGTTATCCCACCAGAAGGGGTTGGTTATATAGATGAACAACACCATATTTAAAGAAATAAATTGATATGAATTTCTTTAGAGGACAACATTGATGCCGCTCTCAAACTTTCAAAAACTAAAGTCATATACTTATCTTTTAGGATCAAATTAAGGTTAATCCAATATTTCCATAATCAAAATTGTTTAAAATTACATATGTGCTAATCCAGTGAGGGGGAAGAGGATAATAGCATATACATTACAACTTACAATATGTGGTTAGGATGGAAGAATGCATACTTAGACCATCTAGCAAAGAAAGCATCAAGAACATGATACTTGAGAAAAGCTAGTGAAAGATTTCGATATTAAACAATTACATTGCATTATATCACTTGACATTTCTTGGTATTTGAAAAAATAAAATTGATAAGAAAGAGGTTAAGAAGCTAACGTAAAACAAACATTCTCTCAATCATCTATACTTTGTAGTGCATTAAGAAGATCAACGACTTTCACACAAAGTTCCTTGCATGGCTTTATATAAGCGTCATAATAGCTTCGGCATAATTCATTTTTTCTTACCAACTCACTAAAAATTGTACCGATTGAGAAAGGAGAACGAAAATTATGTGATTAGAATTCCATTGTGTTATATGAATACAAGTACATAGATGACAATGAAAGAGAAAAAATGTTTTAGGTTACCTGGTGTTTCCACGAACTTTTTTTCCATTGACAAGAGGACAACTGAGAACAATGATACATGTTTTTTCAGAGAGGCTCTGACATTCAATATTCTCATTAAACTATGAATAGTAGTCTTACATTGCAAATGAAAACACAATCATAAATGTAAGCAAAATATCATCATGTTTAATATATACTTTTCATCATTATTAAGGAATTACAATATGTTGCCATTCATCAATGCAACACGTCATTTTTCACTATTTTTTATTTCCTCGTCTGTTTGACTTGTTACTGTTTTATGAAGACAATAAACTATTATCCATGTATTTTACTCAAACAAAGTCTCCAGGGGGTCAACTATTACCCACATATTTTACTCAAACTTAGTCTTCATTTTATGAATTAACTTTTTTGGTTGCTTTGTTTTTATAGAACTATAAACTATAAGTGAAAATAATGAACTCAAGCAAAACCATGTTTCACTATTGAGTATATTATTGTATTGTACGCAACAAAACAACTTTGGAGAACCTAGGTAAGACAAGATATATGTCAATACATTGAAAGATTTAACATCAAATGATTTACATAATATTTGTCATTGTAGTGGCAGGTGTGTTTGAAAGTGAAGGTATATGTCTCCAGTGCTTGAAGGACACTAATTAAGAAAGACACAACGTGATCGACAGAGCAGAAACACCTAAATATGAACTAGAATCTAGAATCTTTCTCATATTTGCGATATATTCTTAAAGTGGCACATGAGGGCCTAGAACAAATGAGTGAGGACTCGTGGAATCATTGCCTCCAAAATAAACTATCACAAGGGAAGGTTGTGTAACAGCATGCTGTGATGTGGGACAAAAATTATTGTATGACGATGCAAGCATGATATTATTCAAATGCAGTCACATCAAAAACTAAGGCCCTATTTTGATAAACAACTTAATCAACCGTTTACAACCACATTTGTGCAATAAACGCTTATCGTATAAGTGCATATGTATAAGTTATTCATATAACAAAAGATAAAATAAAATCAAACATTTTTTTATATGCTATCCTAAAACTTATAGAAACAAGCTGAAAATAGTTTATGGACATGTCATAAGCCATTTACATAGATTATCTCAACAATCTCATAAGTATTGATGTCAGCAGATAAACTAAAATAAGTCAATCCAAACATACTCTAAGAGAAATAGTAAGTAAAATATACGGGTTGTACAGTAACAGAAACATTTCATTTTTCATGGAGCTAACATTAGCCTGCACAAACTTAAACAAACAGGTGCCAATAAAAATCATATATGATGGTACATTTCTGAACATTATTAGAATAGTATATATGCAACTAGGGGAAGATTAAGCAATTGTTCGTAAGGGGTTTTTGTCCAGCCACTACACATAGAAATACTTGATTGGATAGAGAAAAGTTCCTTAAAATTGTGTCTTCATAAATTAAGCGAACTTTCATTTAAGTTTCTTTAGAGACCGTGCATCAACCATAAATCATGTTGAATATAAGCTACTTCAAAGAAATTATTTCATCTTAGATCTGATGATGTAGTTATCTGCCAAATTAGGTATGGTACCTTTGGGAAAACATGATGGAGGACTTGAATAGCATGTCTTGAGTTCCATCTGTAGTATCCTCGTAACAATATGTCTGCCTAAAATGAGTAATTTTACATCAGCAAAGCATAAAAGATGACAATCCTCCATAATATTAACTTTGATGACGAGAAACAACAAAAGGAAAAAAAAATGATAAGGATACACTTAAATTCCACTTCACACACACATTTGTCATACCAAATGTAATAGTATTAATGGAGTATTTTTTCAGGCTACCTACTTTGCAATGAACATCTCTTGGCAGAATACGAGTAAAGATATAATATAAAATCGAAGAAATTGACCAATCCATGTTGCCTAACGAGGTCAACAAGAGAAAATTGTATTTTTTTTTCTTCTAAACAGTCAATGTTAATATTGTTAGTAACTATTGGCATCACAATCGGAGTGTGAAACCACAAACAAACAAAAAAATCACAGTGGGAGTGGGGATGAAACCCTCGGTCTTCGTATCACTTCAATCCTTAATTATCCACCCCAAACACCAAAACCATATTTAGCAATTTGAGAAGGACTGAAACCATTCTTTCTTTATGGTTTTTAAAATAACATAATAACAACAAAAAAAAATGTTTGTCTGAACACTAGTATATGTATATCTAATAACAACAATACTTGTAAGAAAATAAATCGTGGTGTATTTTGAAAACTTTACACAAGTAACTAAACAAAAATTGAAGCTAAGATTTAAAAAAAGAACAAAATCATTACTCTTTTGATCTCACTCAAAAAGATAAGGTCAGTTGTGAACAACATTGAAGTTCACTAATGGGAATTCAAATTTAACCCAACATCAATTCTTTTCTTGGGAAGTCTCTATTGTAGCTTGAGGGGACCTTACTACTAGTTACTACTTTTCCCAAAAGTTTTCAAAATTATACATTAATTTACATAAAAAAAATTCTTTTTAACTTTGATAAAAGATGACAATCCTCCATAATATTAACTTTGATAACGAGAATAAAGAAAGTAAAAAAAAATCATGATAAGGATACACTTAAATTCAATTTCTCACACATATGAAGGATAACAACTACAAGGGACTAATGTACAAGTTGGAGAAATACAATTTAAAATTTCATTGTCTCAATCCAAACCATTAGGTGACCAACAATCTTAGGAGGCAGAAACATCAAGGCCTAGCAAGAAGTTATGGTAGTTCACGAACTAAACTGACATTTTTTTTTTCTAATTCAATATGTATTTTTCCAGTAATTGGAAAAAATTAGGGTATGATTTGATAAATAATTTTCAATTTTTAGGGAAAGACTTATGGCTTAAGGGGGTAGGTTGTATGCCTTGATAGCTTTGAGGCAAGACCACCAACACGCTAGCCATCTCCGATGAAAGGACCTCCATCAATCCAGCATCCTCCAATCAGAATATCCCCATTAGTCCAGCCACCTACAATGCGAGGATTATCATCACTCTATCCACTTTCAATGAGAGGATCATCACAAGTATGGAAACCCACACACATATTATGGTAGAACCAAGTTCAGGAGTACCACCAATCAAAGTTCAATTCCCTAAGTCGGGTCCTAATACAAATAAACCTGATTACATGCTGTCCATCCTTAATCCAGGAATGTGACATTATAATCCTAAATAGTATCTACATCGAGAGCCATTAGGCATTTTTTGGAATTAAGTACTTGATGATATTATGATTTAGACTTGTTTTGGAAGTTATTGTGTTTTGGTGATGTATTAGGTACTTTATTACCTTATGATTTAAAATTATTTTGGAAGTTATCATGTATAATGTACTTTATGAACTTATGGTTTAGACTTATATTTTGGAGGTTATTATGTATTAAGTACTTAATGACCTTGTGGTTTAGACTAATATTTTGGAATTTATCATGTATTAACTATTTTATGACCTTATGGTTTATGCTAATATTTTGGAAGTTATTATGTATTAAGTACTTTAACACCGTATGGTTTATGACCTCCAATAGATATTTTGTTGTTATAAGTTAAATATTTTAATACATTGATAAACTGCAAGTGGAAATTTTATTATAAAGTTAAATGTACTAGGGCATTTTCTGGCTATTATTGATAAATTTCATAGGGGTTTTCGATTAACAACAATAACAACACAAACTGATTCACTAACACATACACCACTTACATATGTTTCCAGTACAAAACATAATAATCCTAGAACATTAATACATATTTCATAAACTATTGCAAACCAAGAATTTTATTCAAAACTAACAAAATACATAACAATCTTATTATGTACTTTAGTAATTTGACTTCAATCACCAATGCATCAATTATATTCAGTAGCCTTGTATTCCATACCTCTCCATTGCTTCTATCTTGATTTAAAAATTGCAATTTCTCCATCAAATATGATTTCCAAATATCATCATCTTCGTATTGCCCACCATTGCATGCATTTCTTTTCATCTAATTATCCTTCTTCCTCAACAGTCCAGCCTTCAAGATATTTTGATCAAGTTTCCTATTAAGCAACCTCAGTGCCTCAGTCTCATCAACCAATACAAAAACTACAATTGTAGGTATGATACTACAAATGAAAATCAAAGTTACCCAACAAATCAAAGTTAACCAACAACTTAATCAATCTTAAAATTCGGTATAACAAGGGAGTAAATCTCTAAAATTATAGAAAGGGGGAATAAAATTGGGAAAAAGGGGGAAACTAAAATTAGGGTTCAATAACCATTAGAAATGGACATAAGAAAACATCTCTACCAAAATTGGAACTAGTTCTAGCAACTCTCACAACTAAAACTCATTCACAATGACATTTTAGGTTAATATGGTTTATACTTTCACCAATGGAAAAAAAGTTTTGTTTCTTTCATTTTCCTTTGATTTGTATATCCAAATCCACCACCATCATGTTTTAATGCACTATGATTGTAGGATTTAGAAGGAATTCAACTTTAACAGAGAAGAATGAGGAAGAATATGAAGTTAGGGCTATATATGAGATTCAATTTAATGTTATTGTTGGAACAAAAAAACACTTTTTTTGTAAAACCCCCCTATGATGTAGCCTTGACATGTCATAACGTTTAGCCCACGTGGAGGTGTCATTTGGATAGATAATTGTCATGCCATACAACCAAACAGTGGTAACTTACGGAGGGATGAATGTAAGAGACGTTTGATAATTGTAGAGGAGTTTTTGAAGTTTTGTGAAATTCGTATGGGTAATTGACCATTTACTCAACCTAAAATGTAAACAACTTGAATATTGCTAAGAAAGTAGTCATCATTTCAACATTTAATCTTGTTGTGAATTGATTCACAGCTCAGTTGAATCAATTAACAAAGCGAATTTATTTAGATACTTATCATATTTTGGTGAATGCATGCTTTATTAATTAAACAAAAAGGTAAAAACAAAATTAATATATCATTAATTTTAAATTTTAATATATTTTTTAAAAATAATAGATAATCACACACAATTGAGTTGGTCTCATTCTCATAAATTAAACATGAAACATGAAATCATGCATTTCAATTACAAATAACAACAACACTAACTACATACACAAACCATCAATATATCTTGCCAAAAATACATATTCCACATTTTTCATGTATTAAATATGACTCTTGGAGTCATGTATTTTAATCGCAAACAACATCATCAACTACATACACAAATCACATACATACATATATATATATATATATATATATATATATATATATATATATCCCTCTCACTTTTCAAGTTTTAAATATGATTCTTTAAGTCATTGTCATATGAGAATAGATATTACATATTGATTATTTTATGGAGACATTATAAATTACACCACTTACCACTTTGAAATTAGAAGAATAGCATAAAAAAATATTTAATATTTATTTGGTTGTTCATTTTTTAATCTATTCTTTTACATTTTCTTCTTTTTGCACAAATACATAAGATAAAATACACTTTCGCAAAAACATTAGTACCAAAAATTGTTAACCTCTAACTATTAACAAATACTAATATAATAAATTAAATTCAACTCTAAATGACTATTAACAAAATTAGTACTCTTTCATGTATGAGACTTTGAGTGGTCTCTTTCAACCAGAGTCAAGATCACCAATGTATTAACATTGTGTCAAATATCATATTACAAATTAATTAATATTAATATATTTCAACATCATGAAACCAACCCAAGTGGGTTATTATATTGTTTTTTTATAAAAATAAACCAATTATGTTTTAAACAAACAAAACAATAACAAATTATTATATTCTTAAAAAAAATAATGAATTATAATATTAAATAAATGTTAAAATTTATATAGGTGGTTGATTCCAATTTAGTTTCAAGAAAATGTGTAATCAAATTTAAACATTTTTCACAAAAGAATATATAAATCATTCAACAGTATTTTATTTTATGTGATTTTATTATTTTTAATCCAAATTACGGTTTTACTTTAAACAATTGTATTATTTGAACATTAAAAAAACTTTGTATTTGTTTAAATTTGTCTTCTATTGTATTCTTGATGTCTTACACATTTTAAATGTACACATGAAAATCATTAGACAATATATTTGACATTAAAATTCTAATGAAGTTAAAAAACTTTTACTGTTTCAAGCCCCCTTGTTCAAACAAAATGTTAAATTAAATTCCCATTACAATGACTCTGCAACAGAGAAGAATATATACTACTTTTAAACAATAAAAAATTAAGAAAAAAGAATCAAAAGAAACATGCCAAAAGAAATGGATTTGGTGGTCATGAGCCAAGAGATATGCTTCAACATAAATGGTCTAATGACTTACATATATACACGGATACTAAAAAGATATTACTCATACACAATTCAATGTAAACTTGTCATAGAAGAGTATCAAGAATTCGTCATAGTTGATGACAAAGGTCTTGCACACAATATATTCACTTATCCTAATAATGTGCTCTTTTGTAAAATAGGCTTTGTAACCTTCAAATTTTGAAATCGAAAACATGAAATATTTAATTTTTCTAACGTGTCCTTTTGTTAAACCGTCTTTATAACCTCCAAATTTTGAAATTGAAAACATTTTAAAAAGAGTTGAAGCATGAAGGAATTTGATCAATTGTTGTGTCATCATTCTCCAAGTCTAAGACAAAATACTACCTAATTAACGATAAGAAGAAATCAAAGTGAAAAATTAATATGATTGTTTATATTGAAACATATCAGACAATTAACATTTACCACAAGCATTTCAATCACTTCCGGCATGTGAAGCAAGATTATGGAAAAATCCAATCAACAATTCCATAAGAAAGAATTCCTTAATTTAGATGTGTCAAGCTATGGAGCAATGCAAAGTATTTGATAGCTCACATAAAACAAAGACACTAGCAAAGAAAAAATAGGCATTACTTCTATACAAGATATAAAAGAAAATGGAAACGATGAGAAAAAAGTTAAATAAACCTAATTGTTTGAAGTACACAGTAGACGCATCCAGTTCACTCCGTGAATAGCCGAATTCAAATATCAATGTATGCATGAGTTAAAAGCTAGCACATGAGGTTTTGTGCAACTTAACTCTAATAGATTCATGTCATTAATTCTGAAAATACGATGGTCACGATCACAAATCAGATGAGGAGAGTGAGAATTAATGGTAAGCTTCTTTAATGTGGAAAATCTTTGGCAGAAAAAGCTTCTAAAAACAAGTCGGACATGAAAATGGTAAGAAGTTGGTATTCCAAGCTAAAAACAAATATGGAATCGACAACAAGTAATGGAAATAGAAAGAAGTTGATTCAAAATGTTACAAGCCTGTACCACAAAATAAGGGAAAGGATAAGCTTTAGAAGCTAAGTCAGACCAATTGTTAGACTTTTTGTTTTGTCACGTAATTCTAATTTACTTTTCGTCTTGTCATCGAAGGTTAGCATATAGTAATTTGTCGGAGTATCATACAAGGTTAGCATGTAGATATTTGTTGCTTCTTTAAAAAAAAAAGATATTTGTTGCGAAGCAACGTGTAATATCACAAGTGAAGCTCACCATCGTTTAGTGTATATGTGGGGGATTATTAAAAATTTAAGATATTTGATGCGAAGCAACATTTAATATCAGAAGTGAAGCTCACCATTGTTTAGAGTATATTTGATGGGTTATTATAAAATTAAGGAAACAGATTGTGTTGAGAATCAACAACTTGGAGGAGATTTATGTTGTCATCGGATTATATTATTATTATTATTATTATTATTATTATTATTATTATTATAAAATTAAGGAAACAGATTGTGTTGAGAATCAACAACTTGGAGGAGATTTATGTTGTCATCGGGTCTCAAGCTAATATCAATAGGCCAATCCAAATAGGTTGTCATTGAGTAATATTAATTAATGAGTTTGATTTGTTTTATGTTTTAGTTTTTTAATTTGTTTTTAAATTTCATAAGGACTTTGAAGTTAATGAAATTATTGAAAAAGAATATAAAGAGTTGTATTAGTTCAGTTATGGATCCACGTTCTTTGAGGAGTTTATTGGAAGGTCGGTTAGTTCTTTTGACCATTGATTGATTGACTCTTTTTTTAAGAAGTACTCCCTCCGTCTCTCACTACATGACTTAGTTGACAATTTACATTATTGACTTAACATACTTTGATCATATTTTTCTACTAATTCACAAAGACAAATAATATCATGGAAGATGTTGTTGGATTCGTCTCGATGAATGTTTTTCAAATATTAAATTTTCATAATATTTTTAGTAAAGAATTGAAAATATAAAAGATAAAACATACGCATTGATAAGTGTGTCGGAATCAACTAGGTCACGTATTGAGGGACAAAGGGAGTATATTAAAACTTGTATTGATAATGTAGTGGTTCTATTATGTGATCGATTATAATCTGAGTCAAGATCCTCTCCATTTATAATTTTTTTTTATTTGATGCAATTTTGAGAGATAAACACAAAAGAATAAGTGGTGGGTCCTATCACTAAGTGAATCCCACCATCATTATTTTTATTGTGTCTATCTCTCTCCAAATTGTAATAAATGAAAAAAGTTATAAATAGAAATTTATAAAAAGAGAGGATTGTAAATTGTGTTTACTAGTTCATTTCTTATGTTTTTGGTAGAAATGTTTTGATAACAATTTTCTTTCTGTAAATATAATTATTTTTGGGAAAGTTTATTTTATTAAATACATTCTTTTTGTATTAAAATATACAATTATTTTTATGTTTTGGAATATTTTTTTGACAACAAATATGGTTGGTAAGTTTGCTTTGGTAAAAAATATTCCAAAAAGTGACTCGAAGTAAAAGCAACTTTCAGGTAGAACTTTATCCAAAAAAAATAACGTTCGTGGTTCAAAAACTTGATTTTATTGAGTGAGAAATAAATACCATACCGTGTCAATTCACAGAAAAAAAAATGTAGCTGGCAAGACACAATTCATAAAAACAAGATCAATGTAGTTTGGAAAAATCAACTACCAGAACTTGGTCTATTTATCTGGCTTTCAAGTTACACTTACACAAGATCAATTGTCCCCAAAATTTAAATCTAAGCTCCATTGCAACTTGCAATGTTAGTTTGTAATTTTTTCCAGAGGTCAAATTCCTCGAACTCATAACCTTACAACAATTATTTGAGATTGCAACACATACTGTATTAAGTGTACAATGTTAACATCTGTAACTTAATATTTTTTGTCCATTCTTAACATCCTGCAATTTTCAGGTCTAAATAATATAACATTGACATAAACAGATTTCTAATAAGGTTAGAAAGCAACTATTCAGTTGGTTTTCTCTTCCTTCCAAGAATAGAAGCTATCTGAAATCTGGGGCCCCCCATTCGCCACTTCTTGAAGGATGCCATTGCGGATTGAGCTGTCTCATACACTACAAAAAGAATAAACAAAAGTTAAATTGAATAGCCTACGTGAGAGGAAAAAATATGCTACCACATAAATGAAGAAAAAAGGCATGTTTCATTTATAACAAGTCTCACAATTGATCTCCTCGTTTGTTAGAATAGTCCAAAATTTGGAACCCGCTGCAATTGCGGCAGTGTGTGCCTTTGTGAGGACCTCCTTATACCGATTTTTAAATGCAGACAACAACAGAAACCCAATGGTCCTATCACCAACTCTGCCATAAATGAGAAATTAATTGACAAAGGAGGACAAATTAATCATGCTGCATCTGCATATATATGTATATGTTAATTGTGCGGTAACTAAAATGATATAAAACATAAAATCGAAGACTTCAAATTTATCTAATTGAAAGGGGTAAAAACAAATATGCACTTTGCTATTTATAATATTGGTGTTTGCAGAGTATATACATGACAAAAGTAGCTTATGGAGTTGCTCTTCAAAGTCAACATACAATAGACTCAGCTGATGTGCCAACTAAGGATGGTTGGTCTATTATATTAATCTTGTTGACAGAAATTTTTCATTTTTTTATATATGCTGGCGCTGTAAACTATAAAGGTTGGGAAGAACATTTATTTGGGAGGCGGGAGGGACTGAGTAACTGAACAGATTGCCAAACTTTTAAAGAAAGACTAATCCAAAGCGCAGGTTGGAAATTTTTTCAACATTTTGTTGTATAACATCTTTTATTTTGTTAACTCCAGAATTTGTGGAAATAAGGGTTTGAATGAGATGATCTGTGTAACCTATGTAATAACAAAAAAATGAGATTCCTAGGCCCATCAAGATAAGAAGCATGATGAAACATGACAGCCATGTACTCTCTTCCAAGAAAAAACTAATATATGCCAAATAGGAACAGACACCTATTTCAGATAAGAAAAGATAGACTTACATTGGTGCTATCTTGCAACCAAATTCATAAAAATATGGACATCTCGACCTCAGATCCACACATGCACAATCAGCTTGGATCTCTAGTCTTGTTCTGAAAATAAGAATCACCAGCAGTAAGATAATGAAATTAAAATTTTAAACTTAAATATCAAGCAATCTAAACACCATCAAGCTATCAACATTTCTCTTGTACATCTGGATGTGAGTGCTGATGAAGATTCACATTTTTAGTTTTATAACTTTCGTGAAAGCCATGTAAATTGATAATTGAATAACTATTTTCTATCCTCAGTTCCATATGACATCATGCACATAGTGGCAAATTAATTTAAATCTACAAGAAAGGATAAGGTCACAGAAAAAATGGCTCCAATTCCAGCTAAGGCCCTAAAAAACAAGAATTAACACTTAACATTAAATTGTAAAAGCATTAAATTGTAAAAGAGGTAAAAGTGTTCTTAAGGGTGCATCCTAAATCTTAACCCATTGTTAATGTTATGACATGCTCAATTATATTATATGATGCATTACACTAATAACTTAATATGTTGCAAACCCACATAAAATGATAATTACTTTTGATTGAAACAAGGGGGAACGTTGACTGATACTGCTTGTCTCAACTGTAACTCATGAGCAAGCCAAAAAGGTAGTTCAACTTTTGAACCCGCTTCAATCTGAAAATCAAACATTCTAAATGTCAGCTGAAATCATTAAGTTCCACTTCCACCATGCAGGGATCTGGTGCACCACCAGCAATATCCCCCCTCTAAAATACATAAAATACAGAGTCAATGGGTCTTACAAAGTCTGTCTCAGAACTGGGATCTATTATTCCCACTCCAGATGCTGCTTTCTGAAATATAACCGACACAATCTGTGACAAGATCGTGACAAACGTGGCATTAGCAATTAGGACAAGAAATTCAGATTGCATTCTATATTGTCATTATCGACACGGCAAACCAATTCTGATATGAGATAGCAAAAGCCAAAAACACCATCAACAATATATGATAATCTTAAGGCTAATTACTGCAGAAAAATTTTTCCTTTATAAAAATCAACTATTCCTAAACTACAATACCTTATTAAATATAACATGTATCACTAGAAGCAAACTATTAAACAAATTAAAGAGTTTGAAGCTTACCTCTTCCTCCACCAAAATGTCATCAATATCATAGTAACTTGCCATCCTATCCTCCAGTTTGCTGCTCTTATGCTTTTTTTTTAACTCATTGAAAGGGAACTATGCAGATAAAGAAAGTTCAAGCTTAAATTGATAAACTTGAAAAGATAAAAAATCTGATCAAACAATAAAGATATCTAAAACCAACCAGCATAGAAAATTTGAGTCTACTACACAGAATTATATTCGCTGTCTCTAATATTTTATTTAACCTTCAGTCACCAAATCTATTATTAGCAGTTCCATTGTGATGGAATTTATAATCACAAGCATTTAGATCTACAACAATAGAAACAACTAGCAAGACAGCCGTGCATTTGCATGGGAAGACCGGTTTCTACGCGTGTTCTAAAACAACTATGTAATCAAACATCTCCAGCAAAACAACTCCTTAGCCATATGCACCATTGCTTAGCCACACGCTATTTTTGTTAGATTTTGTTCAGCTAAGCCCAAAGATCACTGCAGATATTTTGCATTTAGATGTCCTTTTGACCTAATTGCTTGTATATTAGTATTGCTGCAAATCTGGATTTACGAACATGTGTTTTTAACAAATGGAAAGATATTATGTTTATTTTACTTGTTCAGGGCCTTTGGGCCATAAGTTGGTACCTGCAAGTGTAGGAAATTTAGGTTTGTTAATTCGTAGAGCCAAAGGCTGCTAGAAGCAATTGTGAAGTAGGACCCCTGTTGCCCCCTCCCATGTGATGCTCTCTTTTAGTTTTTTTCATGCTACACCTTTCTGTATTGTTGGCACTTGGCAGTTGCTATCTTATTGCTCTTTGTAATGACTGTTTAATATTTTTTATTATGGAAACTTTGGATGATGGTCAGCGGAATCATGCTAGCTTATCATTGATATATTATAAGGGAAATGCTAACAAGTTACCTAAGGGGAAACTTTATGTTGGGAAGTCCAAAGAATAAACTTTATGTTGGGAACTTGACTCTTTGCTCTTAAGAATGTGGGTTTTAAGTTAAGAATATTCAACATATTGAAACTTTAAAAATGAACTTTTTCTACATAAAACTTATAAAGTATTTCCTCTTTTGAATCCTTAATAATAGGCAAGATAAAATGACTAAGGTTCTGATGGTAATATCACAGTGGATTGTAATAGCCTATAATTTATTTTCCAAGACTGCTCATGTAGGATACTCATAAAGATAATAATAACAGATCAGTTGAAGGTAATAAAGCTGTTTATTATGTTATAGGACTACTCAGCTGAAGAATCATATTATTTCCCATTCTGATTCTCTGTTGGTGGCTCACTGGCTCTTAATAACACTAAATTCCCTATTTTCTATCTTAGCCTGTTCCTCAAGGTTTCATACGGAATCACTTTCTGGGTAGGTCAGGCACATGATGTCAGGAGAAAGAAAGACTTAATGATGTGTGCTCTTCTACATATAAATTATGTAACACAAAAAAATCATTTTATAAAGCACAGGAAGCTGTATTATATTACACTATAAAGATTCAGCCGCATGAAGTAAATCCAGGATACCAAGTCAATCTTAGCACAAAAAAACTTCAACAGAAACTATATTTTGAAACAGCAATACCAAATGAAACCCAGAAAATACCTAGACTGTGAAACAGACAAAAAATCTCTGCAAACGAGCAAGTACAACTCTAAATCTAACTTTTTTACGCATATAAGTCAATTCATCGTTAACAATAAAGCTTCATAAAATGAACTCGATACAAAATGTTATCTTGATTCTCGACCATGTAGCTCTTTAACAAAAGATGCATCATTCAAACTAAAACAAAATGGATACAATTACATTTAGTTACGATACAAAAGTTAATATAAAATTTCCAATCCAAAAACTATCCTCATTGAGACATTTTCACAAACTCCTTGTTAGCACATCTATTAAACAATAATACAGACATGAGAGGTTGTTATCCTGCACCCCATAATCCTCTCCAAAATTAAATCAGACAATCACATAATTCTGACAACTAAAATACACATTTCATAATCATCCTCAATTAATACTCTATCAAACCAAACCCCCATTTTTACTTTTACACCCCCGTTATTTCATGTAAAATTTTAACAGGTTATTAAAATTTTACTTCAATTACTAACACAACAATAGCTACAACGGAGAAATTTCAATGTTTTGAGTAATGAAATTGAAGGAAATTGGAAAAATGAAAACATTAAGCAAATGGGTTTGTGGGTCAGAGTCATTTACCTCAAACAGTAACGAAAAAAAAAGATCTTTCTCTTCCTTTGTACTGAATAAGGTCTAATTCACTAGGATTTGAAGCTGTGAAGTATAATCGAAATGACTTGAATTTTCGGAAATCGGTAATGCTTGGAAAATAGTTGCTACCAGTGTCACTGAGATCCAAAGATGACGATAGGAAGAAGAAGAAGAAATGGTGTTGTCTTCGATTTGGAAGCTTGGTTGCGTGATTGAATTGGTGGATCTGAGTTTGAGGGAAAAGGGAATTTTGGGGAAGAAAACTAGGGTTTATTTGTTTCAAAATTGGCGCCATCTATTTTCGATTTTAATTCGGCGCTATCTTTTTTGGTCAGTCAAAATTGCATTTGGGGGAGAGTCAAAGACTCAAAATGATACAGAATTAAAATTAAAAGATTTTAGGGAAATGCTAAGGTATTCCACTAATGGTAAGTGTTTATTGTAAAAAATTACTCAATATTCAACATTTTGAACAATAAATTACCATAATTTCCGACTATACTATTTAAAGACTTTTAAGAATAACAAAAATAACTTCGTCAAAAAAAAAATAACAACCATCTAAAATCTACTTTACTCTTAAATTCCAAACTAAATAGATACAATTGAGTAACACCATCTTTTGCTTTCCTAATTAACTCCAATGCATAGCCATACATACTTTCAAACTAGTTTCCATGTAGTTTATGTTTTTTGTTTTTGTTTTTATGTTTTTTTCCATATAGTTGTAACCACAACAGAATATGCAAAAATGTTATTATAGTAACATTCGATAACAATATGTTGATGATGTTTTTGTAAAAAAAAACATGTTGATGATGTAGATTATGCAAAACTTTCTCGTTAGTGAGTAACTGTAATTTTATTCATTCAACCAGAGTAGATTATATGATGTTTACTTTCATTAAGAATAAACCATTATCCTTGATGGATCATGGATTATTTGCGCAAAAAAAAATTAGAAAATGAATCAGCCAAAGACAAAAAAAAAATGGAATA
>Ga0209282_1000667_pt1 | contig 17027 bp, 6 predicted proteins | sample Mtrugardesep15_FD_187529 | JGI IMG/M metagenome (GOLD analysis project Ga0209282, IMG submission 187529) | Root nodule microbial communities of legume samples collected from California, USA - M. trunc garden sep15 (SPAdes) (version 2) | ecosystem: Host-associated > Plants > Roots > Nodule...
ATTCCTAAAATTGTAGATATTATTGGGCAAGTGTGCTTATTTGATATGAGTCTGCTTTTACCCGAAACCCATTATTTTTTATGATTTTCTATTTTTTAAAACAATACTCACCCAACGACCTAGTCCAACCCACTTTTTTTTTGTTTCTCGAGTGGGTTTAAAAGGGTTTATCCAACTCTTGCACACCCCTATTTATGGCAACAATTAAATGGAATTTTTAAACTGTCATTTAAGAATTATCTCCTTTTTGTGGGGGGTGGGGGGTAGGAGACATTGAGAGGGGACTAAAAAGAACTACCCAATAGATATCAGTCAATTCGGTTGAAAAAAACAAGCCCAATAGAAAAACTAAGTAGGGCGACTATTTTTTTTCTTTCAAAAATGCCCACGGGGACGGTGGTTTTCGGATTTTGTAATCCGAAACGAGTTTTTCTCTAATTCAAATTATGTAGTCTGAATACGCTCTAAATAGGTTTTTTTGGATTATAAAATTTAAATACCACTCTTGTGTCGAGAATTCAGAGGAAACAGTTCGAATTATATAACTTAAATTGTATCAGCTTAAAGACTAGGCATGTTTGTAACATGATAGCCAGTTTAAAAACCATATTAATCATTATAACCTTCATCCTTGTGTTTTGGGTCATTGTTAGCTATTCCTATTGTGTACTAGTTGAAAATCCGATTTTCAAGTTACCTAATCAAATTACTCTGAACTTTCGCAAAAAAATCAAGGATCAAAATTTCATCATTTAGTCCTGTTTTAAATTTTTTTTTATATATTTTTTCGTATTCTCATAAAAATCCGAAAAAACAAAATTGCATTAGTGTTATTTGATTTTTACAATTTTTTGGTGGTCTTTTTATTTTATTTTTTAATTTTATTTGACAAGTTTTTAACATTTTTTACTTTGTTATTAAAATGGAAGTTCGTAATTGTTGAAATGTGAAAAATTATGATTAATGCTTATGTATAATCATATTTTGGATTTTATAATTCAAACACGTCCGAATTGGATTCAAATTATAGAATCTGAAACCCTGAGGATTTTTTTGTAAAAAATAAAAAAATAGGCACGCAAGACAGTTGTGGAGCCCTTCATGGGCTGGGGGTGGGTCATGGCCCATCGAAAAAAAATAAAATTATAGGGCTATTTTGCGAGATTTAAAACAGTTTTGTGAGGTTTTTTGTTTTTGACACATCTGAATCCCCGTAAAGTGGTCTAGCAGCCCACCCAAAAAAATAAAAAATTATAGGTTCATTTTGTGAGATTTTAAACAATTTTTCAACGGTTTTAGATTTCGGCGGTTCCACAAGTGGCATACGTGATTTTTTTGTCATGCCTATGTTTGGATGGTTAGTGGAGGTTTACATACCTTTTAATTTGTGGGGTTTCAAACCTCCTTTATATTGTCTCTCAACTAAAAACCGTTCTAATTAACATATGTATATTGGAAAAGAAAATCATAATTTAGTGACCCACCCAAGTCTTTTTTTTCTAACTCCGCCAGTGATGCAAGATATAGACAAATGACTGTGTCTAGACCCACAGGTTAGTGAAAATACAAAATGAAATGGCAAGACATGTTTTTGACAAGTGATGTAGTATGGTGTAGTATGATTATTTCATGAGTTAAATATTTTTTAAGTCCTTCTAAATACATGAACCTTTATTTTTAGTTGTTTTGAAAAATGTCTTCAAACATGAGGAGCTCTAAAATTTCTGTTACCAATTTTAGCCTCTGCACTTGTTACAAAAATGTGTGTTGCATGTTTTAAATAACTTTTTTTTATTAAAAAAAAATAATTTTTTTTAATTTTTTTATAACTTGACGTTATTAAGACCTGAAAATGTCACTAACTTAATGGTTTAAATACTTAATAGCAAGTTCTAAAATATGCAATTAATGACAAAAAAATACCTTAAAAAAATCGGACATATATAATTTGTTGCGTTGAAAGTTTAGGGTAGTTTTAAAAGGAGAAAAATCAGCTTAAAAGAGTTTAAAAAAAAAACTATTTTAATTTCTTTATATATAGTATGGACACCATTATATAAAGAAAAGACAACTCATAATTTAACCAACCGTTGACTAAATTTTTGTTGTACCTTTTTTTTTTCAAGACAAGTTTATCCTTAATAACTCAATTATTTCTTAAATTAAATTCACACCATATTTATAAGAAATTTGAAAACTAAATGTCTATTTTAGTTTAACCTTTTTTGTTATGTATGAATGAAGACACGAGTCGCTTGTTTTTCAAAAGTAATTTTTATGGTGGATTTTGGTTATTGATTTTAAATTTGTTAAACTTTGCTACGCTTACTCGAGGTTATCTTTCGGATCATATTTGTCCATTTTGGCAGTCTTATTGGTTTTTCAAAACGGGTTCGATTGACGATGAATATTATTTAGTTATCTTTGCATGTGTTAATTGGAAGGAACTAAATGAGCGCGTACTTTAACCAAAGGAGGAACAACCACAAACATTACGTGAAAAAAATTAAGATTAAGATGTTTTGGAGGTTGAAATCAAAATACGTCACTTCAATTTTGATTATCAGAATTTGAGGCTTAATTATCTTCATTGTTTGTTATTACTTAGTTTATTCTTTCGTTTGTTTTTTGTCCTTTCTTAACTTTATGTTGTGAATTCGTTTATATCACACCAATAAAGACTTGATGTGTGAAGCAAATTAACCAAACAACCGGTATCAACATGGTGACAATTATAGACACAAGCAAAAGTTAGAACATCGGGAGAGAAGAGAAAAACATAAGAAAATTGTCTACCCGATTCGGTTCAATACTGACCCACTATGGGGGATAACAACTCTTCGTTCCACTATAATTGATGAGTGACTTTACAAAGGATTTCAAAGTGTTACAAGAAGCATGTTTTAAACCTAATTCTACCCAAAGTCTCGGATCTCTTCATGTGACCAAGATATTCAATCCTCACAGTGTTCAAGGTGAATCAATGGTAATTCAATCCCAACCATAGTGTTTTTTGTCAAGAGAATTATCTACAAACCCTAGTTTTATTGTTGGCTTGTAATCCTTTTTTATACCCCCTTTTCACCTGATACATGATATGAATCTATAGAGAAATATAAACCTCAAAATTAGGAACTAAAATGCGTTGAAAATATGTTTCTATTTTTTCTCATTCAACGCAAAATCATGCCCGTTTTTAACCATCGTTCCCCGATTTTTGACGAGGCAAAACTCCCAAAACTACACCCAAAATCGTGGTCTGATTTTGGTAGATTTTCAATCCTCAATTTTGAGTAAATTCTCAATACTTTATAATGAAACTCGTGACTTTTGATAGTTTTTTTTTTTAGCAACTTGATAGTGAAATTTGATAGTTTTTCCGGTATCCTTGTATTAGAAAAACTCATTTGATTTGATTAACATATTTTATTTTGGTCCCCGTGAGCTTATAATTTATGCAGGGGCAGGGGTTCGAACTCCTGACACCTCACTTCTCCGCATGTAAAATGTGTGAACTCCAGCGGCCACTAGGCTACTTGATAAAAAAAAATATATTTTATTTTGACATTTAAAAAAAACAACATTTTTTTAGTTCAAATTTAAATTAAAAAACATAAATAAATATTAATATTGAAATTTAAATGAAGGAGCAAGTGGAAAAAATAGAGGACATTGAGAGAGTTTTCCCTCTATATTTCTTTTCCGCCAAAGTCATTCATTTCCACTCTCCTCAAAACTCTCAAACACAATGACTTTTTCTTTCATTTTTATTCTTCGATTAACCTATTCTATTTTTTTTATAGTATTACTATTTAAAATTAGTAATAATTTTTTTTTTTTAAATCAATTAAGCCATTCCAACATTTCCAATGCAGGATTAGAAAATAAAAAAAGAAGATGAATGAGGAGAGTTGAGAAAAAGATTAGATGCGAGGACCGCAGACGCAAGATGAGTAGAAGATATGAAAGCTGTGTTGAGGTAAAATGGGTCCAGTCCCAGAGCAGATAACAACAAAAGCTGATGTCGATGAGGCAGATGATGATGCCAACTGTGTGAAAGTTGGATACCCCGACATATGCGTTTGTGACCAATGGTGACAACGTACGTGCACAATGCTAATCCAATCTAACACTACAATATACGACAAACAAACTTCTCCAATGACTTCTTGCTGGCTTTGGCTCTTTCTTTTATTTTACTACTATTACGTACGTGCAATCTGCATCCAGCTCATATCTCTTATGCTTCCACCTTTTTTTCATGCATTTCTATCTCCACTCAACCCCATTACTCCATTATCATATTTCACATGATTGATTATCTATACTTCTTAAATAAATACTACAAAATATAAAATAACTTTTTTTTAGTAAAATAAATTTGCGTCTTCAATTTATTTTAGGAGTGAAGGGAATCTAAGCTCATCATACCCTCCTTACATCACTGTATATTACCCTCGTTCAGCCTTGGTTTTGTCGTTTTTCCTTACTTCTTTTGAATGCTATGTCAATTGACACGTATTAATAAAGTTTATACAAATGAATAGTTTTATGTATTTTTAATAAATTTGTCAATGTAGTGTATGAAAAAATAGTTTATGAAGATACAACTTTCGTCTATGAGAACTTATGAATTAATATAAAAATATATTTATTTGCATAAATTATTTTTTATAAGTTCAAAAATAAGTCAATCCAAACAGATTTTGGACTTGTTATTAACATGCGTTACACTTACATCACTTATAAGATAATACTTAAATGTTTTTTTTCGCAATTTATTTTCCAAATAAATATCTTACCTTCAAACCATAAAAACACATTATACGACATCACATTTCTTATTTATACTACTTCTTCCGTCTCATAATACTTGACACAATTGACTTTATCACGCATATCAATGCATAATTTTGAGCTTAAATATCTTGAATAATATATTAGAAAAAATTATGGAAATTTGATATTTTGAAAATGCTCATTGAGACGAATCTAACGATACCTTATATGATATTATTTATCTTTGTATATTAGTAAAAAAATATGGTCAGAGTAAGTTATGTCAAAATTACAATTTTTCCAACTAAGTCATTTATTACGGGACGGAGGGAATATATATAAAGAAAATATGAGTTTGACTTGACTTTTTCATTACTTATTATACACTTCATTTAATCAATTTTGTTAACTATTTTATCCTTGTTAACTATTTTATCCTTGTTAATCAACACGAGACTCAAGTAAGTGTAGCAGAGATGAGTGGTAAGACTATACATGATAGGATTAGAAATGACACAATTAGAGAGAGAGTGGGGGTAGCACCTATAGTAGAAAAGTTGGTAGAAAATAGACTTAGATGGTTTGGGCATGTAGAGAGAAGGCCCGTAGATGTCGTTGTAAGAAGAGTAGATGGAGGAGAGTTATGTTAAAAGAGGTAGAGGAAGACCTAGGAAAACTATTAGAGAAACCATTAGAAAGGACTTAGAGGTTAATGAGATGGATCCAAATTTAGTTTATGATAGAACACCATGGCGTAATTTGATCCATGTAGCCGACCCCACTTAGTGGGATAAAGCTTGGTTGTTGTTGTTGTTGTACTGATATTATTTTAAATTTTAATTAAAAAATCAAATCTCATTAAAATAGAAAATATCCATCTACAATAGAAACAATATTATCTATACTATATACGAATGGATATAGATTTTGGGTTGACACTTTATTAGTCCAGTTATACTATTAAACACAATTTTCTATATTAGCGATATATTGTTGTGTTATTGAAAAATATAAGAATTACTTAAAAAAAGAAATTATACATGCTAAAGTTTAGTCTGAGAGTAATTAAAGTTTGACAAAAAAATATTCAACCTAAAAATCAAATTTAGATTCTACTGAACAATCCGTCTTGATCAGCAGAGGTCATTAACCATATAAGTTTAAAGTGGTCTGATTAACCACAAAATACTTTTCTAAATTCAAATATATAGTTTTTATGTATTGATATAACAAAAAACTTTATAATTCACTCACTTGGTCTATAAAAAAATAAGAAAGAAAATTCCATCACGTTTCATAAATATTAATATTTTTTTTATTAACACTTGTTTTTTAAGGAATAATATTTTTTTTATTAACACATTAACAACTGTAAAAAAAACATATAAACGATATACTCTCTATATGTTTGTACCAAAACAAAAAATTGTATATTAAGAGTTTAATGATTATATAGACATCAAATAATATTTACCATAATAATCATATTTTTCAAAATATTTATTCCTTCCGGTCCTATTTATAAAATACATTTGATTTTTTTAATTCATTGTATAAATGATATATTTAGTTTATATTCAAGACAAAAAACATTTTTTTACTTTCAATACTAACTACTATTTTTTTTTGAAGGAATACTAACTACTATTTGTTATGCTCAGATTCTACGCAATTCCTTAAGCTCCAATGATTCTAATTGTCTGGCAAACTTTCCTTTTGAATGTTTCATTTATGAGTCGTGTTATTTTTTCTTATTTGTTGTGAATATTATGAGTTGTGTTATTTGAAGATTAAAATAAAGGTTATGCTAACAAGTGCTTTAAGGGTACTTATTAAGAAAACCAAAAGTAGTATGTTTACGTTGAATTCAACTATGTATTGACTTTTAAAAAGTTAAATTCATCACTTTTCATAATTTTCCAATGCAATATTTCTATTTCTGTCATTTTTTTTACAAAAAAAACGATACTCATTCATTCATATTGATAAAGTACATCGATACAATACAAATCTAAAAGCGCTAAAAACAAAAACGATGAATGTGCGAACAAACTCACATCATCCATGTTGATAGCATAAAATGACAAAGTACATATGCCTACAAATATGACTATATTGAAGTGTTCGGAATAATCATGTTTCCGGATCTGCAACGTTGACGATGCAAAAGTCATTGATCCGATTTACATTTGCTCAAAGTTAATCTTTCAACCTAAATCAAATAAACACCGCACTAAGACGGGAAATAAAAAACACATCGTACAAAGACGATAGATCAAAACAAACAGTGTCGGGCAGAGACAACGAAATCAAAAAAACAAACGAAAGAAAACTAAAAATATGTGAAAATCATTTATTTAATTAGGATACAAGGAAAAACAATTCGAAAGGGTGATTTTAAGTCAAAATTGACCCTAAATCACCTCTCTTCGATAGACAAAAAAATAAAGGGCCGACAACTAAAGTTTGAGAAGAAGAGAAAAGAGAGAAAGAGTCGATTCACTATTTTTATCATCTTATTCAATATTACAAGGACACTCTCCTTTACATTTCCCTTAAAAAATACATTCAGTCTCTTAAAAATAAAATAAAAAATACAATATACCCCCCCAAAAAAATACAATAAATATTTATCTCTTTCTTATTTTCTACTTTTTAAAACTTACTTGCATTTTTAAAAAAAATTGCATTAGTACAACTCATCTAAAAAGTACGACTTATGTAAAATGTTAGTGTGTGGGAGTTTCAAATTGCATTATTCTATATCTTAAAATTTAGTGTGTGGGAATTCAATGGAGAGAAGATATCTAAAATATTTACTCCTATTTGAGCTGATTTTTTTTGTTTTGTTTTTACCTCTAATTTAAACTATTAATAAAATTATTTGAACCATTATTAGAAAAAACCTTAAAATCTCCTCGAATTATAAACTACGTACAATTGGATCAATATTAACCCATCAAAATAATTTATTTTAATTTTTTGCCATACAAATTTAACTACGACTCATGTCCAAATTGATATACTTTTTATGAGCAATTAAACCTGATAGAACATCGAACCCGTAAGTTAATTAATGGTGAAGTTAAAAAAGAAGATCACAAACAATAACAATAATACCTTAAAAAAATGATAATATGAGTAATAAAAAAGAATAAAATAAAAAAGGAAAAAGATAAATGAATTGGAAAACGGAGAAATTCTATTACAGTCTCAAACACAAATGCATAGTATTTAGACACACACATTACAAAAAAAATTTAAATAATAAAAAAAAAATTAATAATAAAATGATTTAGTATTTAAAAAAAATGATATTTTTATTTGTGTTTGTGTCTATAGAAGAATTCTTTAGGAAAGGTTGTGATTGAAAAAGAAATATTAAATGTCCCTACATAACAACGTAATAAAAAATTTAAGAAAAAACCATTATACAGCAAGAAACCAAATAATGATTCTCTCTCTCAAAAAACAACACAACTAAACACAGGCTGTCACTTGAATTTCCATACTCAATCTCAACATACAAAAACCACACCTATTTCTTCACTTTGTCAAACACAATAAAATCACAACTTGAACTCTTTCATTCTCAATTTTCATTTTCATATTCATAAACTCATTCAACATCAATGGATCCGTGCTCATTCGTACGGATCCTAATCGGAAACCTTGCAATAAAATCACCATCATCATCAAAACCATCTTTCTCCGGCAAAGTTCATCCTTCAAGTTCCACATGTTACTGCGAAATCAAACTCAAAGGCGTTGATTCTCCACCTCGCCACGTTGCAACAGTTCCTTTGATATCAGAATCAGAAACACACCCTCAGTCTCTCGCTGCTACCTTTGATTTTCCAAAATCACAAATCTCTAACGTTAAAAACCCTCTCATCAAAATCTCCGTTTTCAAAACAAACACAAACCCTTCATGCGTTTTCAACACTGCAAAACTCGTAGGTAAAATTTCAATACCCCTTGATCTAACGTTAGTTGAATCACGACCTTGTTCATTTCACAATGGCTGGACCGCTCTCACTCTCAACAACACCGGGAAATCTTCGGTTCAGGGTCAATTATTGCATTTAACAGTACGAGCTGAACCGGACCCAAGATTTATTTTCCGGTTTGATGGTGAACCGGAATGCAGTCCACAGGTTTTCCAAGTGAAAGGTGAAGTAAAGCAACCGGTTTTCACATGCAAATTCAGTTTCAGAGACAAAAACCCTTCAAACCCGGTTCAGTTTCCTTCAATGGATCGAAAAGGTTGGTCTATAACGATACACGATTTATCCGGTTCACCGGTTGCCTGTGCATCGATGGTTACACCTTTTGTTCCTTCACCCGGTTCACAACGGGTTAGTAAATCAAACCCGGGTGCTTGGTTAATTATCAAACCCGACGGTGATGGTACTTGGAAGCCATGGGGTCGACTCGAAGCTTGGCGTGAACCGGGTTACTCAAACTCCGTTGGATACCGGTTCGACGTTCTTCCGGCCACCGCCGATCCAGTCACACTCGCCGGTTGCACGATGAGTTCACAAAATGGTGGTAAATTTACAATTGATGTCACATCAGGTGTTACTCCGGTGAATACTCCAAACGGAAGCTGGGATTTAGGTTCCGGTTCAGGATCAAGACCCGGGTCTGGTTCCGGTTCAGATTTTTCATTAGAGAATCCGTTTTTGTATAGCGGTTTTGTGATGTCGGCGAGATTTGACGGAGAAAAAAAGTGTAGTAAACCGGAGGTGGAAGTTGGGGTGAAGCACGTGACATGCACGGAAGATGCTGCAGCTTTTGTTGCTCTTGCAGCTGCTATGGATTTGAGTATGGATGCGTGCAAATTGTTTTCTCAGAAATTACGAAAAGAGTTGCGCCAGTAAATTCGGGTTTATGTCGTTTTGTGTTGATTCATTTGTCGTTTCGGTTGTTATTGTTGACCGTAACTTGAGGATTTTTTTTCACTGACCTTCTTTTTATTAGGTTATTTTTGAGTCAAAAATGTACAGATGAGGATTATTTGTCAGATTAGTTTTTGAGTATTTTTTTTTTTATGGATTAATTAAATATGAAGTTTTGGTTGGATTTATATTTTGCTTACAGATCAGGTCTTGTATTCTTTATTATTTTTGTTCTGAATTTCTGATGATTCGATTGTGCATAGTATTTTTTATTCATGCCTCGTGTGCTGGAAAATGGAAATAATGTGAGATAGAGGCAGAGCATGAGATGAGAAGAATCCTATGTTTTTAATATTAATAGTGCATGCATTTCTGTAAAATATAAATAAAAAGTGCATGCATCTCTATGTCTACGAGGTTGCTCTATAATTATTTTTCAATTGTACGACGTTGTTGTTAGGTTTTGGACATAAAATGGACAGCAATCAAAGAAGATAGAAAGTTATTTTTCTGTAAGCAATAAAAGTTATACCTTAAAATGTTTTAGACCCTTTTACCAGATAGACTTTCCACTTGACCTTGTACAGCTGGTTACAGTTGGATATATTATTTGGGTGGTGAATATACAGTTGGAGTTGGATTTAAATACTCCTTGAACAACTAAATTAAATATTCCTCTAAAAAAAGTAGCAGGTGTATATATTACCAAATTCAATGAAATATAATTAAAAAAAAATTATAGTGTAAAATTTCTTTTACACTGTTAATCAATTATATACATCGAATTATTATAATGTGTGACTTTTAATATAGCCGCATTTAAACTTATACATATAATTAATTGTGATGCGCCGAGCCCAAATATATGTTACACTAAGGATGCATGAAAATTGAACTTTTTTTTTTGAAAAAAATTTTAGGTGTATTTTCTTAAATATTTTTCGTATGATTCTAAACTAATCCATTCATGATGTTATCAAATGTACAATAGTATGATTTGATGCACAATTTTCTCAAAGTTTGTGATCATCACAAAAAAGTGTATGTTTAATTATACGATTCTAAATAATTTGGTGTACAATCATTATAAAACTTTTAATAAGTTTTAGAAAATAAAATACATGAGGTCCATTTTAGACAGAGCAGCCTCATAGGTGCATGCACTTTTATCTAAGTTTTACTATCGATATGAATAACAGTAACATCTATATTCCTTGCTTGTGGTCCACTTATGTGTCCACCTATGTTCCTAAAATGTTTTTGCAGACCTTTTCTTTGCAATTTTAGCTGTGTACAGCTGATTACAGTTGGATTTAAGCTTGAGCAACGAAATCAAATTTGAATTTTCATTACCGTGTAATGCAACAAGTAGAAGTACATATTGCGAAATTCAATGATATAACAGCAAATCTTCTTATACCATAATACCAAATGCATGCATCCAAATAAAGATTTATCCATTTATATATTGGGTACCGACTTTTAATATCTTTTGGTTACAAAAAAGAGAAGAAAAAGGAAAGGGAAACAACAAGAGACTAATGTTTCATTTCATTGAAAGCAATGTTCATAACATCTAGCATCAAACTTTGCCAAAAAATCAGATTAAAGTCTTTTAATATAAGCAATATTGGTTGAAATTTCTTTTGTACTTTTAATTAAGTTAAAAATGATGATGAAAAATTTATCGGTAAAATTACACTAATAGTCATTTAACTTAATTTCAGGTAACGTTTTGGTCATTTATCTTATTTTTTTCCATTTCAATCCTTTATCTTTTTAAATGTTAACACTCTTATCCTTTTTCACATAAAAAGTTCAAAAACCCAGCAAATTCATAACAAAAATAAGTTCTTTATCAATAAACTCATATCTTCATCAACAAAAACCAAACATTCATAAAAATTCCAGAAAACAAAATGCAAACCAACTTCACTCTTTGTTTCACATAAACTTATTAATTGTCTATTGATTTTCACTAATCTTACAAGTTACAATCCGTATTCATGTCCAAATGGCCAAAACGAGTGTTTACCATATATGCCACAAAGCAACAAAAGAGATTAATAAATGTTGGAGGGTAAATGCTTTAATTTAGTGCACAAAACCAACATTTCAAAACCCAAAAGTAACAGTAAGATGCAGATCTGTATCCAGATCTCTCTATTTCTCTCTCGCACAATAACAAATGACAACAAAAGGATGGTGGTGAGGTTGTTGTGGAAGAGGTTAATTGCTTAGGTTTGTATAAGAGGTTGAGATTGGGATTTATTTTCAGCATGAAACAATGATAGAGAGCACAAATGTGATATACAAAAGCTGAAATGGTGAAGGGGGTTTTAAGAAGATATGTGATTCTGGGTTTTTTATGAAGATACGAGTTTCTTGTTGAAAAATTGGTTTTTGTTATGAATATGTTGGATTTTTGTAAAAAAAGATAAGAGTGTTAACATTTAAAAAGATAAAGGATTGAAATGGGAAAAAAATAAGATAAAGGACCAAAATGTTACCTCAAATTAAGTTAAGGGACTATTAGTGTAATTTTGTCAAAATTTATCTCTAATTGATCTGTATAAAATAAGTAAATAACACATGTTTCAACAATTTATCTCATTACTTACGGCTAAAGATACCCTACACAACAAAAAAATAAAACGGAGCAACCAACCTTTGTGCAGAGAAATGATAAGAAATAAAAGCTTTACCAAATGGGGAAAAAAGAATGTGAAATCCTCTGGCCTATGCTCACGAGGTCCATTCCAAAAAAAGTGTTTCCCCAAAACATATGGCTTTGAAGGTTGGGACTATGTTTTAGCTAAGAAGAAACTCTGTACTAAAAAATCCCTATAAGAAATAGATTGAATTGGATATAACGAGAAAATCAAACAAGAAAACACTCAATAAATAGGCCATAGAGTCACAATAACAACAGACAGTGGAGACAAATTGATTTTACATATCCAAACCTTTGACATGAATAAATAAAACTAACTAAATAGCCTTCCTTTGTCCTATAAAAACTAAAAAGGAACTAGCCTACCTTTGTACTTTCAACGATTTTACATTCTCATTTTTGTTATGTTTTGGTCAGTTCAAAATTACATGGATCAGAAGAAAAGCTCTATTAAATCTTCCCTTGAACACAAAGCCGCCTTTCTATGCCTAGTTTGTTGCAGTTTTGTCGCCATCATTATCTCCTACATTTCTAATATCTGGCATAGTATTAAGACCAGTTTGTACCCCTGTCATGTCCTTGAGGATATGAGAATTATAAGAATCAGTGGCTTGGTGTTTAATTGAATCAGAAGTTCCATTCATTGAGGATGAATTTGATGCATCACTTCCTTGCGTGTCACCCTTGGACTCTTCATATTTAGCAGCATTAGTGTTCCCATTCACATAGGAGAGATTTTGAGTCTTATTTGTTTCACTCATTACAGTGTCAACTTTGCTCTCAGTTTCATTTGATGCTACAAATCTTCTCGTCTTTTCTATGTCACCACTCTCTAGATTTGAAGATTCATCTCCAGCTGCAGCTCTATTTTCTGTTTTAACAGGGACTGCTAAGTTAGAGCCGGACAAGTTTTCTTTAGAAACTATAATACCACCCTGCTCTAATCCCTCAGTCTGCACATTTTTCACATCTCCAGCGACTGTTGAATTAACAGTATCATTTTGATCTATGCCTGAAAACGTTACCATTTTATTGTGTTCAGACGATGCGTCAGTTCCTGACATGTTATTTCTGGCTGCAGGGACAACTAATGTAAGGTTACTACTTGTTTCTTCTGAGTGTTTGTCAGAGTATATCAAGGCAATGTTATTTTGATGCGAGCCAGCCACTGGGTTAGACAAACTGTTGTTTCCGGTTTCATTACCAGAACTTGAATTGGAATAAGCCCCAACAACCAGTTTAACTTCTGTAATACTAAAATTGGAACCAGGTTGACTCCTGATACCATCTTCTGTATAACTAGGCTTGTTCTCTGGTTTAGTGATGCTCATTTCTGCGTTTACATCAGAGTTTTCCATACTAACTGTCTCCGTTTCAGTGCTAGTTGTACGAGTATCATGAGTGACGGCACTAGAAGCATCATCCCCCTTGTATTGTTCCTCCCGAGCCTCATGAATGTTGTTGCTTTCAACCAGACCTGGATTTCCTTCATCCTTGCTGTTTTCGTTCTCCTTCTCCTTCCCTTCATCCACAAACTCATCATTGCGATCAACCACCTCTGGTTTCTCAGGATCATTTTCATCCACCTCATCATCTTCTCCCCCTCTTTCATCTTCCTCTTTTTCTCCTCCTTCTCTCGTTCTGCTCTCGTCATCTTCTTTTACTTTAGTTTCATGTCCGTCTCCTTCTTCGTGTTCATTTTGTTTCAATCTGCTCTCGTCATCCATCTCATCATCTTCTCCGCCAGTTTCATCTTCCTCTTTTTCTCCTCCTTCTCCTTCTCTCGTTCTGCTCTCATCATCTTCTTTTACTTTAGTTTCATGCCCATTTCCTTCTTCGTGTTCATTTTGCTCATGCTTATCTTCATCCTCTACAATATTCTCATCTTCCTCTTCCTCTTCATGCTTTTCATTTTGATTTACTTCATTCTTACCCGGAAGAAGATCTTTTCTTCCAAGTTTTGTAATCTGATAGGCATTTTGAGCTCCAACTGAGACTTTCTTATCACTCTCATCAAATTCCTTCTTCTTATAATGAGAACGCTTAACCTGATAGATCAGCCAGAAGCAAATACCAACCAACAACATAATCTGCAGAACATGTTTCACCTTGATGCCTTTAGATCTGTTGTTCCTGCTCGACGACCGTTTTATCATGGTTAACTAGCCTAAAAACTCTCGAATTTATCTTCTCCAAGTAACAAGGGCATGCCAGCTGCTTTGAGCTGGAAATGCATTATCGTGGAACTGAGTAAGCAACTAATAAAGATCAATCATGTAGAGTGTAAAGATACAATTGAAGTAAATATTAAGAATACAATATGAAAAATAATAATTCAAAGAATAGTATTCCTTTCAAATTCATGTATCAGCAAAGCACCAATCATAGTGAAAATTTCAGAACTCCTGAGTAATGAAACGAAAACTATGAAATGGGGCAACAACATTTATGCATCATTTATAGGAAAAAGGTCCTGCTTGGGTAAACAGCTTAATTCGTAGCTTATAGCATGAGCGCATATCACATATAAATGCTTATTATAAGTTATTTCCATTACAAAAGATAAAATAAAGTCAAACAGTTTTTGTATAAGCTATAAGATGTTTTCATAAGGTATCTTGGAGTGCTTTTGGAAATAAGCTGGAAACAGCTTACAAACACGACGTCATTAGTTCTTTTCATAAGTTCTCCCAAACAGTCTCAGGTGTTTATGCAATTAGATAAGCTCAAATAAGTCATTCTAAACAAGCCCATAGAACTAAACTAACAACATTGTAGTCAAAACACAACACACTCTATCAAGAGAACATTTCTCTAAAACTAAGGTTTTTTTTTTTTCCCATGGTACCTAAGCCATAATAACTGAGAAAGAGAAACAAAACTGAAAGAAATCCAACAAACAATTACCTTAAAAATGAACAATATTCCAAGAAATGCAGACACAAATCCCCTCAAAAAATGAAAAATAACATCATATGAAAAGTGAAAATAATATAACAGTTCATTTTGTTATTTAATTGTAAACATTAAGTTTGTCTAATATATACACCCAAAGAAGAGAGCAATACTAAACCCTAGAAAAACCCTTGAGATAATAAATAAATTGAAGGTATAGGAATTCACCTGAGGCTGAGTGAGGAAAAGATAAGAAGAATGAACGAGTTGAGTTATCTTTGGAAGTGTGACACTCTGTCTTTATTTTATCTGAGGGGGAGACAGTGACCGCTTGATTGCCAGTTACATCTCCACCTCACTATATAGGTATCAAATATTATATTAAACCTTCAAATAGTTAATAGTTTTATAAACTAAAATATTTTCATTTTCATATTAATTTCTACTTTTAGCCTGCAGTTTTGGTAGAAGAAGAAGACACGTACACATATGCATGCAGACAGATGACAATTTAGTCCCAGCATGAGAAATGAGTAGTCATTTTAGTTTCTAAATACAGAGAAATTATAAAATAATCCTTGAATGTAGACCCTGTTGGTCATTTTAGGGATTAAAGTGACTAATGATGTCTACATTTAGAGACTAAATTGACCAACATAGTCTATATTTATGGACTATTTTACAATTTATCTATATTTAGAGACTAAATGACGACTCCTCTCTTATTTAAAGACTAAAATGACTAATCTCCCAAAATTTATAACATGGTTTTAAAATGACAACTACCACTTACAATTTACATACACAACTTAGAGGTTTCAGTTTCGAAAATGGATAAAAATGTTTAATTTTTTTTGGTTACCTAAAAATGTTTAATCTAACAATATTAATTTTGTTAGTTGAATTAAACTTTATTAATAATAAGTTATTGATTTTGAGTTGGACAACCAACATGTTGACATGCATAAATTATTTTAATGAATTTTGCCGATTAAGAGTGTTGTATTTTAAAGGTAAATTATTTAAATAAAAGTGTAATGTATGTCATTATATTTGTAAAACAAGAAACCAAAATAAGACGAATATCTTATAGCTCAACTAAAATGTTTAAATCTATCCATTTTTCTCGTAAAAAAAGGATGCGATGATGTATAAAAATGAATAACTAATAAGCCTCTTATAAATTTATATATTGATAACAAATAAGTTGGTTGATTGAATTTATAGTGTTTAGAAAAATCAACTGTTGAATTAGTTTATAAATATAAAATGACATAAAAACACTTGTAATTAACATTTCTTTATTAAGATTTTGTAATTTTTTTTATTAAGATAACAAGGGTAAAATTGACAGGAAAATGATAAACTATAAAACACTTAAATTATTTTAGAAGACTATAAATTAGTAAAAATAAGGGAAATGTTAACCAATGCCCTTGGGACATTGTTTAAGCAATCAATAGTAGTAACTTTTGCATAAAAATTTGTGCGATTATCATTTTTTCATATGTTTGACTTATATTTTCAAGAAAATATTTTTATTTATGGTTTCCTTAAACAATGTCTTTAGGACATTTGTTAACAAGACCCTAAAAATAAACTATAAACTTTTGATAAAAATGACGGTTACCAAACAAACTATTCATATTCATATGAGATTATACGTTGCTTTCCCGTTCAACTTATAAGTTACTTTGAAAAGATTTTGTCCAAATTATAAATGAATTACTTTATAAATAAATGTATTTTTTAAAAAAAAAAACAAATTAAGTTTTTAT
>Ga0209282_1000668_pt1 | contig 17019 bp, 8 predicted proteins | sample Mtrugardesep15_FD_187529 | JGI IMG/M metagenome (GOLD analysis project Ga0209282, IMG submission 187529) | Root nodule microbial communities of legume samples collected from California, USA - M. trunc garden sep15 (SPAdes) (version 2) | ecosystem: Host-associated > Plants > Roots > Nodule...
AAACTGAGATGAAAAAGAGGGCTCCTTTTCCTTGACCATAGATATAGCTATAGCAATATATATGTAATCTTGAGTGAATAAAGCATATTATTACATATGCTTATAAATTAATTAGGGGGATAAGCTTAATAAATATGTAAAGTATTTGGCTATGTAGCCTTACTAGTTCATATTTGACTGTGGCACTGAAGCACATTCGCAGGGTCTAGGAAGGGGTCTTACCATTTGGTGTATTGTACGTAACTTTACCTTCTTTTTATACAAGAGGCTGTTTCCAGGACTTGAACCCGTGATTTTACGGTCACATGACAACAACTTTACCAGTTGCGCTAAGGTTACCGTGTATGATAATTTAATCAAAATTGAAGAACCAAACCATGATACATACGGTGTATATATCATATGGATAGAAATGAATCAACAGAACAATTACAAATCCATTCTCTACTAGGACTAATATACCTAAGGATAATGTTCACCCCTGCTGTGAGGGGCAACTTTTCAAACTGACCAAACAATAAAATTATCGCATGATTTCTTGCAGCATACATGGAAAGTTCATTAGTTTCAATCAATTTTTGATTTAGACTTTTATAAAGAAAAAAGTAAATTAAAAACTTCATAGACGAGTTCTAATAGCGACACCAAATACTCCCTAACAATTGTTTCACTACCATAGAATCTGTAGACAAATTCCAGGTCTTTGCACAGTAAATTAATGTACCAATGTCACATCCCAGGCGGCAGGCATAACAATTTCTTTAGTAAGAAACAACCCAAAACAAGAAGCAAAGACAAGAAGTATGTCAGGAGAACTCTTAAAATAGTGACAGTTTAAAAAATTAGGAAAATTAGTATAGATACATTTTTTTCTACACTACATTTGTAGAAAATGTAGCACATCACTGATAGTTTCAAAATACTTCTTTAGTCAGTATTAAACAAAGACACTGAAACAAAGAGACAAATAGGCTCTGGAAAAATATAACAAAGAAACAGAAACAAAGAGACAAATGAACCAAAAAGCTACTTGCCATTTTGTTCTATGTATAATCATTCATCAAAAGCTCGTAATCACAAATTTGAAACCATCTGATATCCTCTGGTGGGATGATGGCAAGCACAAAAATCATGATTGGACATATTGTTATTTCTCTCTTCTTTCTTTTTGCATCAACTCAGTGTGAAGTTAAGAGCCTTAATGTTAGCACTCTTTGCATTAAGGAAGAGAGGTTGGCGCTCCTGAAAGTAAAGAAAGATCTTAAGGATACATCCAATTGCCTTTCTTCATGGGTTGGGAAAGATTGCTGTAATTGGAAGGGTATACAATTTGACAACCAAACTGGTCATGTTCTAAAGTTTAAGCTCAGTTCCTTTATCTGCATCAGAACTGCGTGTAGATATTCACTGGAATGCTTTGGCGGTGCGATAAATCCTTCATTGGCTGACTTGAAACACTTGAGTCCTGAGTTACAATAACTTCGAAGGAATTTCCATTCCAGAATTTATTGGTTCTCTCAATATGCTGAATTACCTTGACTTATCTAATGCAAAATTTACAGGAATGGTCCCTACTGATCTTGGCAATATGTCAAATTTGCACCATCTTGATATCTCTAGTTCAGATTCTTCAGTTTGGGTCAGAGACTTAAGCTGGCTTCTGCTCTGTCTTCTCTTCAATATCTTGGCATGGATTATGTCAATGTTACCAACTCGTCCCACGAGTTGTTTCGAGCTGTGAAAAAGATGCCATCTCTGTTAGAGTTGCATTTGGCTTCTTGCGGAATTTCTTCTATCCCTCCATCTTCACCATTTTTAAATAATACATCAATTTCTGTGCTTGATCTCTCTGGAAATCCTTTAAATACCTCAATGCCTTTTTGGCTGTTCAACATGAGTACCCTTACAGAACTCAATGTTTATGCATCATCTCTAATAGGTCATATTCCTTCTATGTCTGGAAGATGGAATCTCTGCAAGATTCAGAATCTAAACCTCGGTTTTAATGACCTAACCGGTGATATAACTGAACTGATTGAGGCATTGTCTTGCAGCAACCAAAGCCTAGAGTTTTTACATTTGAAGTTTAATCAACTAACTGGGAAATTGCCTCATTCGTTAGAGCAATTTACCAGTTTGTATGATCTTGATCTGTCAAGCAACTCAGTGAATTCACACACGGGTGTCTCAGGTCCTATACCAGCATCTATAGGAAACTTATCAAATCTAGTTTATCTGAATATGGACAGCAACATGTTGAATGGGGAAAGTCCTGAAAGCATTGGTAAACTAACTAATTTGCGTTCTCTACACCTACGCGAGAATTATTGGGAAGGTACACTTACAAACTTACATTTCCATAATCTCACAACCTGGTATATTTATCTGTGTCATCAAAACAAAATTCACTTTCTTTCAAAGTGAAGAATGATTGAGTTCCACCTTTTAAGAATTTATTTCATCTCGAAATCAGTGGTTGTGATGTTGGCCCAACATTTCCTAACTGGCTTAGAGACCTAAATTCCTTGAATGACCTAATCCTAAAAAATGCTGGAATTTCTGGGATAATACCCCATTGGCTTTACAATATGTCGTCCCATATTTCGCGGCTAGATCTTTCTCACAACAAAATAAGCGGTTACCTTCCCAAAGAAATGAACTTCACATTCTCAAATTCACCTACAATTGACTTTTCTTTTAACCAGTTGAAGGGTACAGTCCCACTTTGGTCAGGAGTGTCTGGTCTCTACCTGAGGAACAATTTGTTATCTGGGACAGTACCAACCAATTTCGGCAAAGAAATGTCAAATTTAATCGACTTGGATCTTTCAAATAACAACCTAAACGGGAGAATCCCAATCTCCTTAAACGAGATTCAAAATTTAAATCATCTCGATCTATCCTACAATTATCTGATTAGGGAAATTCCTGAGTTTTGGATGGGCATGCAGAATTTACAAATTATTGATCTATCAAATAACAATTTGTCAGGTGAAATTCCAACTTCAATATGCTCACTCCCCTTTCTATTTATCCTACAATTGGGCAATAACAATCTCTCCACAGATTTGTCATCAACCTTTCAAAATTGTACTCACCTGCAAACTCTCTCTCTAGAAAACAATAGGTTTTTCGGGTCTATACCAAAAGACATAACCAAAAACCTTCCTTTACTTTCAGAGTTATTGTTACGAGGAAATATACTAACAGGAAGCATTCCCAAAGAGATATGCCGTCTACGTTCCCTCCATATATTAGATCTTGCAGATAACAATTTGTCAGGATCGATACCAACATGCTTTGGTGATATGGTAGGTTTCAAAGTACCGCAGACATACTTCATTGATTTGATTTATTCAATTACAGATGATAGCATTGTACCATACACGAGGCATACAGAATTGGTCATAAATAGAAGAATAGTCAAATACTTGAAGCAAATGCCGGTGCGTTCCATCATTGATCTGTCTAAGAATTATCTTTCTGGAGAGATACAAGAGAAGATAACACAACTGATTCACTTAGGTGCTCTGAATTTGTCATGGAATAAGCTTACTGGGAATATACCCGACAACATTGGATCAATAAAAGATTTAGAAAATATTGACCTTTTACATAACAATCCCTACAAGCATGGCTTCGATGACATTCCTGAGTCATTTGAATTTGTCATACAACAATCTTTCAGGACAAATTCCAATGGCTAATAAGTTTGGCACCTTCAACGAGCCCTCGATCTATGAAGGCAACCCGGGGCTTTGTGGGTACCCTTTTCCAACTAATTGCTCATCATTGTTGCATGGAAATAGAGAAGAACAAAGTAAAGACAAAGATGGCAATGATGGAGACGATGAAAAGACAGAAAGGCTGGGGTTATATGCAAGCATAGCGGTTGGGTATATTACTGGCTTTTGGATTGTGTGTGGAAGCTTGATGTTAAAGAGGTCTTGGAGACATGCATATTTCAATTTTTTATATGACACCAGAGATAAACTTATGGTCTTGATGGTGGTCAATTTTGCGCGTGTAAAGCGTAGGTTTGGATTGGAAAGGAACTGAGGCTATTTATAATTATTTTTTTGTATCTTTTGTTTGAAATGTGTAGTCTATCTTGGTTATATTTTTCTCTTGTGATTTGTTTAAATTTGTGTGGTGTATGTGGTGACTCTCAAGTGAAGTACACAGTGATGAACCATAAACATTACAACTAGTTAAGATGTAATGTACTGATCAATGAAAAAATAATCAATGCATTAGAATTTAGAAGACTAATTGAATTTGAATTGAATAGGAGTACCTGAACCACAAACAGGGAGACCTGCATAGAAACTACTATGTCAGCACTATAATGCTTAAACTACTATATTCTTTTGGTCATTCATAATACAGTTAAGATCTTTGTGGACAATGAGAACTGAAGTGTAAACTAACTCAAGTGTCAAAAGAACTAGTTTTGAACTGAAGTGTAACACCAGATTTCCTTTTTAAATGATAATAATAAATCTTTTGCATCAATATATCACCTCCTAACATTAGAACAGATCCAAATGTAATGGTCAAGATTAAACATGTCATAGAAAGATGTCTTCATGATTCATTGGCAAAGCACTTCAGAGTTCATTCAGATCATACTCCAGATATTCGAAGCCCTGAAAATTAAGACTTAACAATTGTAAATATCACAAAAGTACACATACTAAAATCACAGCTTATGTTATTCGGTACTTCAAAGTACAGAAAGGGTAGTATAGAATTGACGTTATAAAGCTCCGATCATGAAAAAATTCAAGAGAGTGATACCTCCACGAGTTACCACTTAATATATGAAAGTAAACGTTTGTATTAATTAATCTTTGAAAGTGATAAGTGGTTAATATTTCTAAAAAAGAGCAAAAATATCATTGTGGAATATTTTTCAATTACAGTATGAAATAATCTACATGTATCTCCCAAACATATTTACACCACTTAAGTATATAATTTATAGATTTTGTACAGGTAACTTAGGTTCCACAACTGAATGAAAATTTTCAAAATTAATGGATGTAATCAAACTCTGCACTTATGCTAGTAATGTGGGTTCTTATATGATGTTTTATTGTTGTAACATACATGTGAAATTTGGCAATGCAGGGGACAGGCGTCCACTGGCTGACCAGCCCTGATGATGTCACCACAAGCAGTTAGTCCAGGATTGGTGAGACCAGAGCTCTGATACAAGAGAGGAATGTTTAGTACAATATATCCTCAGCACCTTTTCCTTGAACATAGCTATTTATATCAGTGTTGTTAAATAGACGTGGCGCTATAACGCTACCGCATAGCTAAATTTGAATAAAACACTATTGTTCTGCAATACACTATTTAGAACAAAATATTGTGAAATAACGGCAATAATGCCGCTATAGCTCTATTGTGTATCGGAATTCGAACAAACCACTATTTTTAGTGATCTGTAATTGACAACATTGATTTATATATGCACATAGATTTAGCGAACAAACTGATAAATATGGTATGTATTTGGCCATGAAGCCTTACATATGTCAATGGGTTATATTTGACTGTTTCTGTTGTGGTATAAAAATGCTTAATACTGTGGATCAAATCTAAAGCTGATCAGTCGCTGTATAAAGTTATTTTGAGAGGGATGGAGTACAATAGGACAAGAACTAATCCTTAAGGGTGTGTTTGCGAATTTATTTTCGAGAGTTTTGAAGGGCTAAGTCAATATTTTGATATATATTTTATATTTAAAAAATTATAAAGAATAACATTTTATTGACGAAATTAAAAAGAACAACATGATACTATATTATCATGTATCATGTTATTCATTCAATTTTTTAAAATATCAAATATATTAAAATAAATAATTTGTCCTTTGAAAGTTGAAACCTTTCCGTCCGAAATCAAACTTAGATACATACACCATAAGATTCATTACCGTAGAATGCGTAGACTCATTCCAAGTCTTTGTGAAAAGTAATTGCAGATAGGACTGCAGCAATGCCACATCCAAGGCGGCAGCCAGCAAGCATAGCTATTTCTTGTATTTTTGAAAAAGCAACAAAAACAAGAAGTGTGTCAAAAAGGATTATTAAAATAATAAACAGTTGATGACTTGGTTTATTTTATAACATTGCCGTGACTTTGAAGCTGCTAATATCAAATATTTAATTTAGACAACGAACTTTGTTTTGAAAATCAGTATAGTTACATTTTTTCTACACTATATTCCGAGATGATGTAGTACTAGTACATGACCGATAGTTTCACAATATTTTTTAAGTAAGTATTAAACAATCGGTAATAGTCTCTGTTGAAAATATAGAAAAGAAACAGAAACAAAGAGACAAATAAACCAAAAAGCTACTTGCCATTTTGTGCTATGTATATCCATTCATCAAAAGCTCGTAATCATAAATTTGAAACCATCTGATACCCTCTGGTGGGATGATGGCAAGCACAAAAATCATGATTGGACATATTGTTATTCCTCTCTTCTTTCTTTTTGCATCAACTCAATGTGAAGTTAAAAGCCTTAATGTTAGCACTCTTTGCATTAAGGAAGAGCGAATTGCACTCCTTAACGTCAAAAAAGATCTTAATGATCCTTACAATTGCCTTTCCTCGTGGGTTGGGAAAGATTGCTGTAATTGGATTGGTATACAATGTGACAATCAAACAGGTAACATTCTTAAGCTTGATCTCCAGCTCAATTCTATCTGCATCACAGATGCATTTTTACAGTCTCCCTTGGGCGGTAAGATAAATCCTTCATTAGTTGACTTAAAACATTTGAGTCACTTGGACCTAAGCTATAATGATTTCCAAGGAGTTCCCATTCCTGAATTTATTGGTTCTCTCAATATGCTTAATTACCTTGACTTATCTAATGCAAATTTTACAGGAATGGTCCCTCCTCATCTTGGCAATCTGTCAAATTTGCATTATCTCGATATCTCTAACTTATTTTTGTCACTTTGGGTCAGAGACTTAAGCTGGCTCTCTACTCTGTCTTCGCTTCAATATCTTGGCATGGATTTTGTCAACGTTACCAACTCGTCCCGCGAGTTGTTTCGAGCTGTGAAACAGATGCCATCTCTGTTAGAATTGTATTTGTCCTCTTGCAATCTTGCGTTTCTCCCTTCATCATCACCATTTTTAAATATTACATCACTCTCTGTGCTTGATCTCTCTGGAAATCCTTTTCATTCCTCAATACCTGCTTGGCTATTCAACATGAGCAGTCTCATAATACTTGATCTTCATAATTCATCTCTAACAGGTCAGTTTCATTCTATGCTTGGGAGATGGAGGTTCTACAAGCTCCAACATCTTGACCTATCATATAATTATCTAACAGGTGATGCAACTGAAACGATTGAGGCCTTGTCTTGTGGAAACCAAAGCCTGAAGTTTTTAAATTTGCGTAATAATCAACTAACTGGGAAATTGCCTCATTCTTTAGGGCAATTTAACAATTTGTATAATCTTGATCTATCAAACAACTCAGTGAACTCACACTCAGGTATCTCAGGTCCTATACCAGCATCTATAGGAAACTTATCAAATCTATATTATTTGTTGTTGGACAACAACAAGATGAATGGGACAATTCCTGAAAGTATCGGTCAACTAACCAATTTGTTTACACTAAACCTACTTGACAATTATTGGGAAGGTACAATGACAGATATTCATTTCCATAATCTCACAAACCTAATCAGTTTCTCTGTGTCATCTAAAAATAATACAATTTCTTTGAAAGTGACAAATGATTGGGTTCCACCTTTTAAGAACTTGTATTATGTTGAAACTCGTAATTGTCATGTTGGCCCAACATTTCCTAATTGGCTCAGAAACCAAATCCAGTTGAGTGTGATAATTCTAGTAAATGCTGGAATTTCCGTAGATATACCACATTGGCTTCACAATATGTCCTCCCAAATTAAGCAACAACTATCTCTTTGCAGATTTGTTTTCATCCTTTCGAAATTGCACTCTCCTGAAAACTCTCTCGCTAGAAAACAACAGATTTTTTGGGTCTATACCAAAAGACATAACCAAAAAGTTTCCTTTACTTTCAGAGTTACTGTTACGAGGCAATATATTAACCGGAGGTATTCCTAAAGAGTTGTGTAATCTATCTTCCCTCCATATATTGGATCTTGCAGAAAACAATTTCTCTGGATTGATACCAACATGTTTGGGTGATGTACATGGTTTCAAACTACCGCAAACCTACTTTATTGATTTGATTTATCAATTTGAAGGTTATGGCTATGTACCATACACGAAGCACACAGAATTGGTCATAAACAGAAGAATAGTTCAATACCTGAAACAAATGCCGGTGCACTCCATCATTGATCTCTCTAAGAATTATCTTTCTGGAGAGATACCTGAGAAGATAACACAACTGATTCACTTAGGTGCTCTGAATTTGTCCTGGAATCAGCTTACTGGAAATATACCCAATGACATTGGATCACTAACAGATTTAGAAAATCTTGACCTTTCACACAACCATCTTTCAGGCCCAATCCCTCCGAGCATGGCTTCAATGACATTTTTGAGCCTTTTGAACTTATCATACAACAACCTTTCTGGACAAATTCCGGTGGCTAATCAGTTTGGCACCTTCAATGAGCCATCAATTTATGAAGGCAACCCAGGGCTTTGTGGGCATCCTTTGCAAACTAACTGCTCATCATTGTCAACTGGACATGGAGAGCAAGACAAAAAACATGAAGATGGCGCAGATGGAGATGACAACAATGAAAGATGGGGATTATATGCAAGCATAGCGGCCGGGTATATTACTGGCTTCTGGATTGTGTGTGGAAGCTTGATGTTAAAGAGGTCCTGGAGACATGCATATTTCAATTTTGTATATGACATGAGAGATAAACTTCTTGATCTGATGCCATAGTATATTTATATTTTGCATATGTGAAGTACTGTTTACAAGTTATATAGTAGGCTATTCGAATTTAACTTTTTCATCAATAAAATACTTTGCCATCAGATGTTTGTAAATAAATTTACTATAAGGATCGTGTTGACGTGGAAGTATTTGTGAACTATCATGTGTAAGATCTTGCTCGACAACGAAACATGAACTAGTTAAATATCTCCTTTATATCGATATTTCATATCACCTCCCAAACATCAGGAACAACTCCAAATGGAAGCATCGAAGAAAGGCCGCCTAGGAAATCTAATTACTTCATTTCCCATTTTTTTAGAAGAACCTTTTGAGTTCTTGCACATTTCGAACATTTTTCAATACTAGTACTATTTCTCTTCTTTTTGAGGTGTCTCGGACACTAAATACGTGTACTTCTACCAGTCGGATACGAACATTGGTTGGCCACGGTGTAGGAGTCTAACTGATTTAGTTGTACTCAACCCGTTTTGTCCCCATAGAACCCGTTTTGTCCCCAAGGAATGCACCAATGTTACATCCTAGACATTTCTAAGCAGATGCTGATATAATAGTATACGATCCTAGACATTACTAAGTAAATGCTAACATATAATTGTATAAGAATTCTATTCTATAATACAACCAGTTTTTAATAAGATAAAGCAAAAGCGTGTCAAAGGAAGGTTCTTTTCCAAAATCACTGTCTTGTCTTCCAGAAAAGGACATGCATTTAGACTTTAAGGTTTCCCAGTTGTAAATAGGAAAATTCTAATGAGCATTGTTTACAAAAAGATTTGTGTTGTGGAAATTATCAGCGGGGTTTTCGGCAGATGTTTTATCTTGATCATTCTTAAAATCTGTATCACGTATCATACTTCAAAGGTGATAAATATTTATGAAAAAAGGAAAACTAGTTTTATATACTGACGTTCAACAATAATTGAGTATTCGTATCCTACTGAATTTTTGTACATACTAAACTGAATTTACGGTAACCTCTCTCATAATAGGTAATTATACATATGTAAACTGAATTTACACTAACCTCTCATAGTGTAATTGTACATACGTAAACTGGATTTACACTAACCTAAGTAATTGTACATAACCTCTTATAGTGTAATATACGTAAAATGAATTTGCACTAACCCTTCATAATGAGTAATTATACATAAGTAAACTTAATTTACACTAACATCTCACAACGAGAAATAGTGCCTACGTAAAATCAAATTACTTTTACCTTAATAATCAGTACGTAATTTTAAATAACGTATAAATTTACATCAACCGAAATAATACCTACTTAATCTAAATTCATGTTTACCTTATATGTCACCCACAGAGGCAATCTCATAACAAAAAAAAACACACAACGAACAAGAAATAAATAGAAACTCTTCGATAATGAAATTCATGAAAGATGTTGATTCAATCTTTGATCTTGGTTTCACATGGTTTGTGGATGAAAGGGGTTGAAGGTTCAAAAAGATCATGAAAAAGGGTTTTTTTAGGATTCTACATGAAGAGGGCAATTTCGATATTATTGTAAAATTTTAAATAAATTTGAATGTAACTAGAATTATATGGAGTGAGGCTAGAAATAGTCGATATTTAATTAGTATCTTTATCCCTAAAGATTCCTCCACAAGCTGCACCATGACAACCCTAATTAGTTGCTATTACAATATAATAAGACCTAATCCCTAAGACCATCTACAATGAGGAGTCCTTCCCCTATTAAGCACCATTGTAAATAGACACCCTTTGTGACATCAATGAATATGGTGCTTATAAGGTGGGTGTTTTTATAGGCATCCTCTCTCTCCTATTACTCATGGGTCCTACATGTACAATTAATTCTATTTTTTTATATATTTAATTATTGTATTATTTTGATATTAAAAAGTAATTATATAATAGTTGTAAATAATAGTTGAATTTGATTCCCTAAAAAAAAAATAGTTGAATTTGAATTTGCTTATATAATTATGAATGAGTATATAAATTATTGTTAAAATATGTAATGATAGAGTTATTGCTGGGATCCAATTAATAATTATTTTGAGGTGTTTTTAAGAGATTGAGTGTTTATTAAGTATTAATTATAAAATAAATAACGTATGCAATCGAGACCCATTTAAGCACTAAAATGAAGTGCTGCATTGTGGATGGTCTATCAGTACCGTATAATCAGTGGACTCATTAAAGGTCTTTGCAAGAAAGTTGGCACAAGGAATGCACCAATAATGCCACCTCCCAGAAATTACTTAGTATATGCGCATGAATAATTTTTTAATAAGAAGCAATAAAAGCAAGAAGCGTGTTCAGGAGGACTTTGTGACTTAATTAGTCAATGAACTTTGTTTAGAAAACTATTATAGGGGCATTTTTTTCTAACCTTAGGCTTACAACTAAAATTAAAAAATGTGTCATATTCAAGTTGACTTAATAAAATTTGGAGAAGATGGGGTGCACATCACTGATAGTCATTAGTCTCACAATATTTATCATGTCAGTATTAAACAATCTGTAATAGGCTCTGTTCAAAAATAAAACAAAAAAAAGAAAATAATAATGAGATAAATAAACCAAAAAAATTAAAAAATAAATACTGCCATTTAGTTCTATATATATCTATTCATCAAAATATCGTAATCATACACTTGAAACCATCTAATATCCTATGGTAGTACGATGGCAAGCACACAAGTCATCTTTGGATATTTTGTCATTGCCCTCTTCTTTCTTTTTGAATCAACCCAGTACTTAGTGACTAGCCTTAATGTCAGCACTCTTTGCATTAAGGAAGAGAGAGTGGCACTCCTTAAAGTAAAAAAAGATCTCAATGATCCTTCCAATTGCCTTTCTTCATGGGTTGGGGAAGATTGCTGTGATTGGAAGGGTATACAATGTGACAACCAAACTGGTCATGTTCTAAAGTTCGAGCTCAAGCCCTATCTTATCTGCAACAAAACTGCAAGTATATTTTCACTGTCTCCTTTCGGTGGTAAGATAAATCCTTCATTGGCTGACTTGAAACACTTGAATTATTTGGACCTAAGTTCAAATGATTTCGAAGGAATCTCCATTCCAGAATTTATTGGTTCTTTCAATAAACTCAATTACCTTGACTTATCCTATGCAAATTTTTCTGGAATGGTCCCTACTCATCTTGTCAATTTATCAAATTTGCATTTTCTTGATATTTCTGACCCAACTGCGACACTTCGGGTCAGAGGCTTAAGCTGGCTCTCTACCTTGCCTTCGCTTCAATATCTTAACATGAACTTTGTTAACATTACCAATACGCCCCACGAGTTGTTTGGAGGTGTTAATATGATGCCATCTCTGTTAGAGTGGCATTTGTCCTCTTGCCATATTGTTGCTCGCCTTCCATCTTCACCATTTTTAAACATTTCATCACTTTCTGTGCTTGATCCCTCTAAAAATTATTTTAATTCCTCAATACCTTCTTGGTTTTTCAACATGAGTAACCTCACAGAACTTCATCTATCTGATTCATCTCTAATAGGTCATGTTCCTTCTATGCTTGGGAGATGGAATCTCTACAAGCTTCAAAATCTAGACCTATCGTCTAATTATTTAACTGGCGATATAACTGAAATGATTGAGGCCTTGTCTTGTAGCAACCAAAGCCTGGTGTCTTTATATTTGAGTAATAATCAACTAACTGGGAAATTGCCTCATTCTTTAGGGAAATTTACTAGTTTGTATGATCTTGATCTGTCAAGAAACTCAGTGAACTCACAAACAGATGTGTCAGGTCCTATACCGACATCTATAGGAAACTTATCAAATCTAGGTTATCTGAACTTGGAAAACAACATGATGAATGGGACAATTCCTGAAAGCATTGGTAAACTAACCAATTTGCATTCTCTAAACCTACTTGAGAATTATTGGGAAGGTATAATGACAAATATTCATTTCCATAATCTCTCAAACTTATTTAGTTTCTTCGTGTCATCTAGAAAGAACACACTTGCTTTGAAAGTGACAAATGACTGGATTCCACCTTTTAAGGATTTGCATTATGTTGAAATTCGTAGTTGTCAAGTTGGCCCGACATTTCCTAATTGGCTCAGAAACCTAATCCAGTTGAATGTGATAATCCTTGTAAATGCTGGAATTTCCGGAGAGATACCACATTGGCTTTACAATATGTCCTCCCAAATTGGGACTCTAGAGCTTTCTCACAACCAAATAACTGGTTACCTTCCCAAAAAAATGAATTTCACTTCCTCAAAAAATCATATGGTTGACTTTTCTCATAACCAGTTAAAAGGCTCAATCCAAATTTGGTCTGGTGTTGGTTCTCTCTACCTAAGGAACAACTCGCTCTCTGGAACATTACCTACCAATATTGGCAAAGAGCTGCCATATTTGTTGGACTTGGATCTTTCACATAACTACCTGAATGGAAACATTCCCCTATCCTTAAATAAAATTCCAAATTTGAGTTATCTCGATCTATCGAACAATTATTTGACAGGGGAAATACCCGAAATTTGGATGGGAATGAAAAGATTATCCATCATTGATCTATCCAACAACAGGTTGGCAGGTAAAATTCCATCTTCAATATGCTCATCACCTTTCCTTTCTATCCTAGAGCTTAGCAACAATAATCTCTCAGCAGATTTGTCTTCTGCCTTCCAGAATTGTATTTAGCTAAAAACTCTCTCCCGACGAAACAACAAGTTTTTTGGGTCTATACCAAATAGCATAAGCAAAAAAATTCCTCTCCTTTCAGAGTTACTGTTACGGGGAAACATGTTAACAGGAAGCATTCCTGAAGAGCTATGTCGTCTATCTTCCCTTCATTTATTGGATCTTGCAGAAAACAATTTCTCAGGATCTATACCAACATGTTTGGGTGATGTACATGGTTTCAAACTACCGCAAACACACTTTAATTATCAGGATGATTCATATAAGTATTGGGGCTATGTACCGTATTCAAGGCACACGGAATTGGTCATAAATGGAAGAACAGTTGAATACTTGGAGCAAATGTTGGTGCATTCTATCATTGATCTCTCTAAAAATAATCTTTCTGGAGAGATACCGGTGAAGATAACACAACTGATTCACTTGGGTGCTTTGAATTTGTCCTGGAATCAGCTAACTGGGAATATACCCAATGACATTGGATTACTAAAAGATTTAGAAAATCTTGACCTTTCACACAACAAGCTTTCAGGTCCGATCCCTTCAAGCATGGCCTCCATGACATTTCTGAGTCATTTAAACTTGTCATACAACAATATTTCTGGACAAATTCCGGTGTCTAATCATTTTGGCACCTTCAATGAGCCATCGATCTATGAAGGAAACCCGGGACTTTGTGGATACCCTTTGCAAATTAATCGTTCATCATTGTTGCATGGAAATGGAGAACAAGAAAGAATAGACGAAGACGGTGATGATGGAGACGATGAAAAGACTGAAAGGTTGGGGTTATATGCAAGCATAGCTGTCGGGTATATCACTGGCTTCGGGATTGTGTGTGGCAGCTTCTTGTTAAAGAGGTCTTGGAGACATGTATATTTCAGTTTTATATATGACATGAGGGATAAACTTATGGTCTTGATGGTGGTTAATTTGGCGCGTGTAAAGCGCAGGTTTGGACTGGAAAGGAACTGAGGCCATAGTACAATTATTTTATGTATCTTTTATTTGAACTATGTAGTCTATCTTGGTTGTGTTTTTCTTTTGTGCTTTGTTTAAATTTGTATGTAGTATAATCGGTGACTCTTGCGTGAAGTACACAGTGATATACCATATGCATTACATCTATTTAAGAAGTAATGTAGTGATCAAATGAAAAAAATAATCAGCCACCATCAAGACCTTTGTGGGCAAGAGTACCTGAACCACAAAGTCCTGCATAAAGACTACTATGTCAGCACTATAATGCTTAGACGATTATATTCTTTTGGTCATTCATAGTGCAGTTAAGATCTTGGTGGACAATGAAAACTTCAGTATAAACCAACTCAGGTGTCAAAAGAACTAGTTGAATTGTAACACCAGATTTCCCTTTTTAAATAATAATAGCTCTTTTTCATCAATATATCACCTCCCAACATTAGAACAGATCCAAATGGAAGTGTAAAAGAAAGGCCAGCTTAGAAATCCAATTACATCATTCTCTAGATTTTTTTAGAAGAAACTCTTGAGTTCTTGCAGATTCTGAACTTTTTTTCCAAAATATCTAATAACTTAAAACATGCCTGTCAAAAACAGAAATGAAACATATCTAATAACCTAAAATATACCTGTCAAAAGCTACACTAAAAGAGGGAGTGACCATAGCAATCGGTAATAATCTGAATTTGAAGAAACATTTCAATAAGTTATTGGTGGTTATTTAGCAGTTAAACACTACAACAATTTTGATGCACCTAAATCATGGCATGCTTCCCGGACTAGTAATATAAACATTTATATGCAGCATATTCAACATCTATATGTCAGATACACACATCATCCTAGAGTAAAAAATTAGTCCCTACACTGTCAAAAGGGAAAACAACGTAGAGAATGTCATAGAAAGATACCTTCATGATTCATCGGCAAAGCACTTGAGAGTTCATTCAGATCATATTCCAGATATTTGAAGCCATGAAACTTAAGACATAACAATTGTAAATATCACAAAAATACACATACTAAAATTGCAGCTTATGTTATTTGGTACTTCGAAATACAGAAAGGGTAAAAAAGAATAGAACTGACGTTATGAAGCTTCTATCGTCAAAAGATTCAAGAAAGGGTGATAGCTTCATGGTTTTCCTTTTATCTTTGAAAGTGATAAGAGGTTAAAATTTGTAAAGCATAACAAAAACATCATTGTGGACTATTTATAATTACCGTCTTAAATAATCTACATGTATCTCCAAAACAAATTTACACCATCTATATATATAACTTCCAGGATTTGTATAGGTAAGTTAGGTTCCATCACTAATACTAATTTTGAAGTTGAAAAGGATTGTCTCTTTTTTCAATTAGTAACAATATTTGAATGAAAAATTTAGAAATTATCCCTTGAAAATCAGAAAGCTAGTAATGTGGGTTGTTATGTCACCTGTGATCTTAGTTATTTAAGTAGGATATACATAAGGATACTGTTCACTGTTGCCTTGAGTGATGACTTTTAAAAACTGACCAAAAAATTACAATAAAAAATAAGGTACTGGTACTTCAATATAAAATCATAAGAGTTTTTTAATAAAATATAATATAACATGAGAAAGTTAAATTGTTCAGTTCACAACAAAACAATATTACAATAAAAAATTTAAAAGTAAAAAACTTGTTTGGTTACTGGAACAAATTAAATAAACACATATACATGCCTCAAAAATGAGAAAAGAAAAAACAAATTGACGGGTGTCATACCGATCCCTATCTTGTACAGTCGTTTTACAAGTATTCATGCCTCAGAGATTATTTTAGACAAGGTACGTGGAAAGTAAGAGTGTAAAATGACAGATAATTAAAATATAACAAGAACTAATCCCATAGAGTCGGTAGACTCATTCCAGGTCTTTGCAAGAAAGCAATGAAAACAAGAAGTGTGTCAAGGAGGACTCTCTTAAAATAATAAACAGCTTATGACTTAATTTATTTTACAGCATTGCCGTGAGTCAGAGGCTGCCAATTTCAAATATCTAATTTAGTCAATGAACTTTGTTTAGAAAACTATTATAGGGACATTTTTCTACATTATCATGTATCATTTCTGACTGGAACTATGATATATCTTCTTGATCATTATGTGTATCATTTATTTATATGTATTTCAAATATATCAATAGCAAATAGCAGCAACATCTACAGGCCTACCCTATATTTAGGCTTGAAATGAAAACTAAAAATGAGGCATATTCAAGTTGACTTGGTAAACTTCCGAGAAGATATTACACATCACTGATAGATCCACAATATTTATTTTGTCAGTATAATTATATATGCAGTAATAGGCTCTGTTGAAAAATGTAAGAAAGAAACATAAACAAAGAGATAAGTACTTTTCATTTGGTTCTATATAT
>Ga0209282_1000669_pt1 | contig 17003 bp, 11 predicted proteins | sample Mtrugardesep15_FD_187529 | JGI IMG/M metagenome (GOLD analysis project Ga0209282, IMG submission 187529) | Root nodule microbial communities of legume samples collected from California, USA - M. trunc garden sep15 (SPAdes) (version 2) | ecosystem: Host-associated > Plants > Roots > Nodule...
CACAAAAAATACACTAGGAAAAAACAAAATCAAAAAGTGACGAGATCTTTAGATTCATAGCGAATTTAACAGAATCACAGCGTGACAACGTCATTTTGACAAAAACTATACTTTGGAGCTTCCACAAAATCACCGTGATTTCGCCAAACTCCATATGTGAATCCAAATGTTCACGTAGTATCATTCTTACCTTGTCTTCCTTTTCTGCTTTGGCCTTCTTTCTTGCAACTGTTGTCCCATAAATGAGCTTCATATCTCCCAGTCCACCTATGCCTAATAAACAAATCAAAACACACCTTATATTATAAAATAATAAATAAATAAAAAGAGAAATAAAAAAAACATAAAAACTTCAAACAACATAAGTACCTTGTTACACCTCTATATTGAGAGGTTCTTTGACCAAAAGTATCAATAGATTTCCTATGAACAATTTGCTTCTGCTCAAATTTTTCACTTCCTCTTTTCTTTGTATCCATAGCAACAGAATTTTCAACAACAGCAGATGACATATTCTGAGAGGTTGTAACACAGCTAGACTGAGAGCTAGGACTCATTGACAAGCTCAAAGAATGCAAATCTCCATAAGCCATTGAACCAATATTGGATCCACATTCACCTTCATTTTCCTCTACAACAGGAACAATCATCTTTGACTGATCATGTCCATGACTTGCTGGAAAATTCCTTAAAACCCAGTTCTTTAAACCACTAAGTCCATGATCTTCACCCATGTTTGATTGATGAAAATTTCCACTTGAAGTTTGACTTTGCTTTGACCCTTCTAACATCAACTCATGGTTTCTCAAAGTTGAGTTATAATATGACAACTGTTGTTGGTTGTTCATGTTTTGTTGGATTTGATTTTGGAACATGCTGTCTAAGCTCAAAGGCATTGCTTCTGTGACAGTACTACTACATGCATAATGAGGGGTCCCCATAGTTTCACTACCTAAAAAATTCTCTAGTTTTGGTGCTGAAGTAGTACTCATTGCTTCACAAAAATAGATAAAAATAATTGGTCAAAATTCAAGAATTTTAACAATTAGCATACATTAATACACACATAATACAACAATAAACTTTGAACTAACCTTGTGTTTGTGACCTGCTAAGAGCTTCCATTTCATAAAGAGATCCATCAGATTTGAGAGGCATAATGGGAAGTAATGAATACAAGCCAGCATTTTCATGTTCAAGTCCATAAGAGTAACAAAAGTTACTATAAGGGGAAGAATTGTAAAAGCTTGCTTGAAGTGGAACTACTTCAGAAGCAGAAGCAGAAGAAGAAGGTAGTGAGTGATGATGATGAGTGTGTGAAGAAACACCAATATTATTCATTTGAGGAGAGAGTGAAAAACCTAACCAGTTATTTTCATTGTTAATGTCAACACTATCATCATTGTTTTCCATTCTCTTCATATTTTGTCTCACAAGATAACAGAATTTCAAGGAAAATATGTCTAGAAGCAATGCAAGTCAATCATATACTAATCATACCATATCTAAATATCTAACAAACAATGTAATGAAATCTATCTATAAACTCTCTTTGGTTTTTGTGTGCCTTAGTTTGTATATAAGGGTATATGTATATCTAAAGGGAACAAAGCAAGTTCCTTTAAACTAAACAAAAAGAATGTATTCCAGCAAGCAATGCTAGGTCTTCATTCTATAGGGATCCGTGTATGAGAAAGACCTTCACTTTTGCTTTATTCTACGCTCCTTTCATTCCCTTTTTTTTGCTTTTCTCTTTTGTGTTAAGAGTGTGTTCTCACTTATCACACTCTTTTGTATTTGTATGATAATTAATAATAATTGAAAACCCTATTGGAAAATAGTTGTTGTCATCTAAAAAAAGACCTGTGTGTTTCACCCAAAAATGGAGAAGGCAGAGACCTCATTCTTGTATAGTGGATGTAACATGTCCCTCTCAATATTTATTGGTCATGCTAGGTGTGCACATTGCAAAGCACAAAAATGTTACATGAAATTCATTTAATGTTGTGAAACTTGCTATTCTATTTTGTTTGATTGGTTGCTTTTCTTACAATTTGTGTGGTGATAACTCAATAACTACACTTGTAAGGTAAGGACTATTAAACTTTTTTTTTATAGGTAAAGGAATTTTATTAATAAATAAGTGTTCGGAACAATATCACATCTTCTACGAAGGGTTTGCAAATGCGTCTATACTATCTATCGTATGTTAAACAACGAGACAATCTCAAAATTACAAGTACAAGAGCTCTAAACACTCCAATTAGAGATACCATGCATGTGCTAGATTACCGGGCTATCAGACTATCGACCATTTATAAACACATTATCAGATATATCGAATTCAATGTGGTAGGTAAATAATATAGTAACATTGTGATGTCGCGTAGCAACAATTACAATGCGTGTGGGAACGGGCCACAATTTCAGAAATCGCAATTGCGACTGCAATTTAAAAGCATGGTTGACAAAGTAATTTTAACAAAAATTACTGAGATTTTTCACTTGTAAATATTCACGGGGGCATAGACAAAATCCTTCATCCATCTAGCTCCCTTCAGTCACTTCAAAACAGTTTGTAGATACTGCTCTGGACCCCTACAATACTTCCTAACTAGAGGACATGCATCTGCCACTAGTACCCCACAGTTATAATAATAGGGGCTGTAATTCCAACTTTGTACTACTCCATTCTCCACTGCTAATGCGGTGTGGGCTTGTATCTCCTTTTGGATATTCATTAGGAAACACACAATTACCATTAGGTAAAACAAGTAGGTATAACTATGGTACTCCATCTTTAAAGCATTGTCTTTGTTTTGTACTTTTGTCACTTTCTTAGACATGGGGTCACCACAATTCTGTTAACTAACAGTATGTTTTTTAGGCTAAACTTCAATAATGTTACACAATTGATTTTAAAATATAATTGTGAATGTGTTAATATTGCATCAGTTTATTTGAAGTCCACAGTTTTAACTTTTTAATCCCTCACTTACCAGTTACCACATTGTAATTCATATGTATTATGCGACACATAAATTCGTCTACTAGTAATACACAAACCATTTGTGACCCGTAAAAAATAAAAATTACAGTAGAATCTCAATCATTTATTTATTTCTACCGCCTTCGGTCAAAGTTATTAAAAATAGATCGAAAGTTGAGGATTTTTAATCAACACTTTTTAAGTTAAAATGTCACGAGAAAGATTATGTTTCCATGGGCATAGAGATTGTTATGATTTCAAATTATGTACTTACTAATGTCTTCATCAAGTATAATTTAAATTTTTTTTAATAAAAAACAAAACAAGGTTAATTTTTTTAAATGATCATGTTAGAGTAAGTTAAAGGAATGTACCCACATGACTTTAGTGTCAAGGGTGCTTTTTTTGGAGTCAAAGTGTTGTGTGGGGGTAGGATACAGAAGAAAAACACTATAAAATAAAATTCTGAAATGTGACATGATCTGACCTGGTCCAATCCTACTTGGTGACTATGCCATTCACAAGGCACCTAGAATAGGAAGGTTTTGGATAAAAGAAGAATAATTAAAAAAATTAGGTGCAAAATACATTACATGAGTTTTTGAGATGGTCCTTATTGATGTCAATATTTGCATCAAGACAAAAAGTGTAATATATATGTGAAGTCATCAACATTTCTTCAATAGGGAAACTAGCAAGTGGATAATCACACTCTCTTTGTATCACTTAATTATAACGACCATGTAATCATTCATTTCATTTTTTTTTCTATAATTATTCATTTCTTCTTATGTTTAAAATTGTCATGACTCATTTTAACTTGTATAATAAATAAAGCACTTTGGTATATTTTACTGATCCCAACATGGGATTTTTGGTTTGTTTCCCATAGAGATATAGAGAACAAATTTTACCATAGGTCCAAAGAGAACAGGTTCCAATTATCCAAGTAAAACATTGAAGATACAATAATATGATCAAAAGTATACACTTTGGATCAAGTATTGATGTTCCCTTAATAAAGATAGGTGAATTTTAATTTATTCTATCATTCTTTTATGTAGTGGGAATGTGGGACAGTGAACCAAATTCACCCTCAGCAAGCTTGCTTTATGTGAAGGAATTTTTGGTACAGTCCTTGCTATACGTTTAGCAAATTGGTTAATTATTAATCCCACTACAATGTAGTACTGGCTATGTTTGAACACAAAATATCTCTGAACACATATGCATGGTTAGACCCAACCCTATTGATATTTTAAATATATAGATTCCATTTGATCATTACAATGATAAATTTACATGCAAATTTGCGTGACCAGTTTCGTGGAGACAGAAATTCTAGAGTGCATGATTTTGTTTTAGAAAAGAGATCGAAAACGTTGTTTTTAGCAGGGAAAGAAAAGATGAAACGCAGGACCAGACCAGGAGGAATGTTGAGAAATAGAAAAAATACTCTCTTTTTGATTGTGGTAATCATGACTATATCCACCCAACAAGCACTAGAGAGTAGAGACCAATTAACATTTTGCCCCAAGATTGAAGCATTTTGGTGAAAGATAAATAAAGAACTCTCACACATTGCCTTGGTCAAATTTGCTTTCTTTCCATTCACCATGCTTTTTCCCTTGTGATTATTATCTTCTTATAAACAATATCGGACTAGTTAATTAATATTTGTTAATCAAGCAATTAAATTCAAGTGGTTAATGAACTACTCAAAGGTGATTTGTTCATAAGAGCCCGAGTTCAATTCTTGTGTGGAACAATTCTTGTCCAAACTTTACTTATTTCTCGACTGAACTTCGAATTATCAGATCCCTTTTCCTCAGAACCAAAGAGTTAACGCAACAACAACAAAAAAAACACAATTTCTTGTTAGCAACCTATTAGGTTTTCTATAGGGAAAATGTATGTTTCACTTTAACTAGAAAAATGGCCTAAATATGGTTCATAAGTCTAAATAGTTCTTGCTTTTTCTTTTCAGGACCAAAAGAGGTCTTACCTTATAAAGTTCAAAGTTTAAAGATAGGAAAATGTCTAAATAAATAAATATTTGGTTTCTCTTTTTTAACAAAACATCTAAATAAATTTTAAGCTAAGGCAATTGAACAATCATCACCTTCCAATATTGATTTGTGATGTTAAACTTAAATTCCAACACATTGTTCATAAAATCATAAATCTACATTGGTAGGATTATAAAAACTTCACTATATAACATTAGCATCATGCTATTTTAATCCATTTTTTGTACTAACACAATAAATAGCTATAGTAACAAGATATTGTCACGTCACATATTATAACAGTATATAAATTATTTCATTGATTCAAACAGTAAACAGTGAATAAACATTAATTTTGATCATAAAGAAAATGATCATACAAATCCTCAAATCAAACCTTTCTATTAAGCCCAAAACGTGATGAGAAAAACTTGTCTCTAACCCAAAGAGGAGACCAAGAAAGCAAGGCAAACAAACCAGTCAAGTGACCAAAAATAATTTGCTTAGGTTGTTTAGTTGCCAAAATTTTATTAACAACATGTCTAGCAAAAACTCTACCATCCGTTGCTTTTCCACCTTGAGAAGCCCTAGCTCTCTCCGATATAGCTTCCTTAAAATCCTTATAAAGCTTCCAATCATAATCACTTAATTTCTCCAAATTAGCTTTCCCTAAATTTGATCTAATGGATCCAGGCATAACCAAAACAACATTGATCCCAAATGGCTTCAATTCTAACCGCAAACTATTTGACATTGCATGAATAGCACTTTTACTAGCACAATATGACCCTGCCCATGGTGTTGAAATATTTCCAACTACACTTCCAACATTAACTATGGTTCCCCTTTTTTTCAGAGCCATGTGAGGCACAACTTGTTGCACCATTCTTAGTTGTCCCAACGTGTTAATTTCCCATGTTTTTCTAATAGTGTCCAGTGGTAATTCAGCTAATGGACCCGTGCTACCTATTCCGGCATTATTAACTAGAATATCAATACGTCCGTGTTTTGCTATGATAGTGTCCACGATTGAAGTAGCACTCTGATGAGATGACACATCGAGTTCAAGTGTCTCGATGTTGTCATCTGACTCCAATTCTGACATGTCTTGCATCCGCGTTGCGATGTCAGATGCTATGACGCGGCAATTTTTCTCCGCAAATGCTTTGCAATACTCATAGCCAATGCCACCTTTGGCACAACCGGTCACTAGAACAATTTTTTGTTCACTCATTGTTCTTCTTGTGTTTGATTTCTCAAGTTGAATACTTATAATTATACATGGATATTGGATACTAATCTAAAAAACATCAAATTAACTATCTTATACTAATGTTGCTCGTTATTTTTTGTTATATTAGAAGATAAAGGAGAATATTCTTTGTAACATATGCTTCTTTGATATTGGATTGGCCGTCTGGCCGGTTATGTGTTGGAATTGTTTTCTTATGGTTGCAGTGTGATGGGGATGTTATATTCCTGTCACTATCTGCTGGACAATTTTGCAACAAAACATGGCTCCATAGGTACAAGACATTTTCAGCTTTTAATGACAGCCACTGGGAAGAATTTGACAATGTGATGAGAAGCTCTAATTGTACAAATTTTATTCTCAATGTTTTGCAAAATAAACAAAATCCAAACTGCTGTAATTTTTATCCCTGTGCTCAACTTATTTTTAACTTCTACAAATTGCTTGGGAAGTTCTCATAACAAGCTTTTTTCCAAATTTATGTGAGAACATATTACTTTAAGTCAAATAAATGGTAAAATATATAATTAATTTTTATGCGATGAAATTTAAGTCAAATATTTTTATTGTTTCATTTCAATCCTTTAAATTGCAAATTTAAGTATTTTTTGGTTCGTTAAGTAAGAAATATTACTTACTTTGTTCCCTTAATGACAAAAGTTTGGTAATTTGGTCCCTTAAGATACAAATGTTGGTATCCATGTCTAATGTTTGTAGCTTAAGGTTTGGGGTGACTAATGTTTGTAATCTAAGGAACTAAAATGCCTAATATTTATAATTTAAGAGATCAAAGTGAAACCGGAAAAAAATTGAGTCTAAAGTATCTAACGTTTGTAACTTGAAGGATCAAACAAACAAACAAAAACCTTAAAAAACTAAAGTAAAACCTAAAAATAACTTATGGGACAAAAATGTAAATCAGTCATATTTTAATTTTTTTTCTATAGATGAATGACCTAGTGGCCACATTCACAAATTGAGGGAGAAGGATAGAAATCTGAAATCGGACTCAAACACCTATATAAAACATCATCACAATCAACTATTAGGCTATAATATTGCGGTAATAGTATCACTATTGTTTGAACAAATGGATTTAAATTGTGTTCAATCACATTGTTGTGCTTTTACGCTAACAACTATATCGTTGATCGTTCGTTTTATTATGATACGTACTTGAAATTTAGATCGTATGATCATAATCGAATGACCACCAATGTACTTGACTTTGTGCTGTCACAAAATTGTGATTGGTGTGTTCGCACAACATAAATTTGTTAAAATTACTTACTTTGTCACATAAACCATTTCTAGTAAGAAATTGATTAGTACATGACTACATAAACATGAATGATGTATGAACTGGTTAGTCACAAGTGTAAAAAGTACCCCATTAATAATGTGAACAGAACACAGAAAAATTGTCAAGTTAACTTGATAGAGAAAACGAACCCTGCTAATATCCCATGGGAAAATGAAATGAAACGAAATAGAAATTAATAGAATTCCCTAAAGAAGCATACAGAGTCAACAGAAAAAAGTGAAATTGGATAGCAACTAATCTGATTACCATCCAAACCTGTTAATATTACAGTGTATGCATGGGAAGAAAAAGTTGTTTTGTGCACTTTCTCTTTCTGAGTATTTAAGTAAAGCTTTCATTCAACCCAATGGAATGCCATTTTCCTCTGTACCTCTTAGCCCCATTACTTGACTTTACCCCACGCCCAGTCCATTTCCTCTCTCTCTCTCTACTCTCTAGCATTAATGTTACATGTCGTACTCTTGGATGAGAATCTCTTTTATGACTACTTTGCTGACCACAACATTCAGTATTCTCTTTTCCTTTTTACCCTCATCTCATCTTACTTCCAAATATCCAACTAAATATCACAGTACTATCTAATATCGAGTGATATAAGTCTTGCATCGTGTACAAATAGTTTTCATCATCGGATCAGTAAATTTTACCATTAGGTCAAATTAAATATAAAAAGACATGTTAAGTATAATTATGTGAAACAAACTTATCCCTTGTGCAAGATTATTTTACTTATGCACATTAGATAAAGTCTCTATACTATCTTAGATGACTATTATGATGGAAAATGATCTTATATGGCTTACACTGTACCAATATTTGAAAATCTTTTGAAACTTTAAAAATAATCGATGTTGTTTTTCGTAGATAGAAGTTCATAGTACTATGTATCCTTACTGTTGAGACGATGACACACTTGGTGTTGGTTGGTCAAAAAATAATTATTACCTCAAAATCTAAGTCATGTCCAGCTTTCTTATTTTTGTTAAATCAACACCGATCAAGTCGTTTTCTCAATTAAACTTGTACTTAATTATGAGAAAGATAAACACAAAATCTAGGTAACAGCTATGGAAACTCTTCATTTCTTTTGAAAAATGGGAGTATTCTACCGCGTGACACTTATGGTATAAATCTATTCAAGGATCTAACACATTTCTACTTTAGTTTTGAAATAGGCAAGACGACAACCTAGTCTAGATTAATTTCAGGCCTGCAACGAAGACATACTAGATTTTCTTTAACACAAGGAAAAAGAAGCCATAAGTAGTACTTTGGTGAAAAATGTGGAAAAAATAAATAAATAGCTCAGTCCTTCAAATCCTAATTTATTAAAGCCTATCCAAAAAACCAAACTATTCACATTCATAGGACAATGAAAGAGACCAAAGAAGTGCAAAACAGGTTGGAATGACCTTGGAAATTCGATGTACAATTGGTGGAATGGTTGAAAATTGAAATGCTACGGATTTCTTTCAGTTAACAACAGGAAAAAGCCAAAGCTTTTGTCCCCATTGGACTCACTCACAGGTTGCTATCATATATCTGCTACAACTCTACACAACAAGAAACAAGCATGGTGTCTTTTATAGGAAATCACCAAATTAGTCTTTGAAAAAGTTGGTTAGTCTCAAACTTTTGACAAATTTAAAACAAAATTCTGAAATTACAAATAGCCATTTTCTTTTAGTTAGAACACTTTAGGTTAGTACATAACATTATGTACTAGAAAATTAATGTTGCATATTCAAAATTCAAAATACATCACTCTGGTATGGTAATAAAAAAAAATTACATGTCATGTGTATATATGAATTTCCTATCACTATGATATGCAACTTATCTTTTCATCTTATCATGTCCAATATGACTATTTTGATACAAACTTGTTTCATTAACACCAACTCATTTACTAATAATAATTGTCCTGTTCAATTTAGGATGGGAAAAAAGCATTGGATATTCTTTCTTTACTTGTGGATTTTTACTTTTTTTCTTCTCCCAAAGAATGATGTGATAGGTTAAGGGTATGTTTGGTTTGCACTCTGCAGTCACAGACGTACATTTAGGCTCAAATGTATATTTCAATTTTTCAACAGTTAACCAAATAAATTTATTGAAATGTGTTTAAAAGTGTGTTCCTCATATTTTTTTCAATAGAATGGACTTCAATTATGTAAAAATGTCATAAAAGAATGAACAGTCCTTACCCGATTTATAGTGTATAGTCCACTGCAACTACTACAGCTACTTCAAACCAGTTACTTAGAATTTTTAAACTAAAAGCTCGAATTAGCATTACATGTTCTAACTATTTCTATCACTGGCAGTACATCTTCTAACTATTTCTATCACTGGGAATGACATATAAAAAGCACTTGTGATGGTCCAAAATAACAGTTTTTTGCTGTCCAGATTCCAGAAATATCCTTCTAAACAAGAAAACGCAATTTTTTTGTCCAGTCCATAATTATAATTCCAAAATTATGCGTTGATTTTTTTATGGTTGCTCAATAGGCCTCTCAATTTTGCTCCCGGTCAGATCGTAACTCCCGATCAGTTTTTTTTCAAAAATGTGAGCAATTTTGAGGGTCTTATTGAGCAACCGACTTGTATTTTATAAACATGAGTGGTGGATAAAACTGGGCCCAAATTTTCCAGCTTGGGGATAAGGGCATGATAAAGGGCCAACACAAGGAATTCTGCTCTTTACCCAAAACGGTTTCGCTCATTCCCAAGTGAAAAGATGATTTTGCCCTTACGTGACTTAACTCACGTAGCGTTAGTTAACTCACGCAGCGTGAGTTAACTAACGCTGGTGTATTAACCAACGACGCTCGGTATATCAATGCAACAACCAATTTTTTTTTTTGAACAAGAACAAATAAACCGATTGAATGAATTGGAATGTTTCTGGAAAAGAAAGAAACCTTTAGAACGGCAGTTGTTGTTGAATAATTCAATTGCTTGTAAACCGAGATCAATTTGCCTTTAATTGTTGAATTACCACCCCCTTCTTTGGGCTATCAATTTGCAAACCGAGATCAATTTGAGATCAATTTGAAACGATGTGCTGGTTTACCTCAATTTGAAACACAAACACTTCTCATATATGTATGTGTGTATATATATTCAATTGTTTGCAAATTGATATCAATTTGCAAAACATCCCAATTTATGTTGAATAATTCAATTGTTAATGCAACGTGAGTTATTGAATAAAAGGTTTATGTTGAATTGGAACTCAATAGCATGTGAGAAAGAAACATTTTGCATTGAAATTTACACAACTGATTGTAACGTGAGTTAACTCACGCTCCAATATTTGTAAATTAACACTAGCGTGAGTTAACTCACGCTACAGTGTTTGTAAATTAACACTAGCATGACTTAAGTCACGTAAGGGTATTTTGGTCATTTACTTTGGAAATGAGCAAAACCGTTTGAGTAAAGAGCAGGATTCCAACACAAGTACCACAATGACCAGGCCCCATATGCCTCAACAGAAAAGAGTTTTTTTCTTGTAGTTACAAACTTACAATTATATTACCATTACTGTTAGTATGTTACTTTCAGGATTTCAGTCTTTAGGTATATAAAACTACTTACGATTTCATTATATTCATTATTCTGGTTAAAACAAGAGCAGCTTACATATGTGGCAATTGCCATTTCAAACTCAAGTTTTGCTGTTATAATATAATTAAGTTCACAATGAACTGTATAAATTACAAAAGATTTATAGATTGAATTATATAAGTAAGATTTTCAACCATATACCCACAGCAGATTATATGTTGCATCTTGTATGATTCACAGTGAATGCTATTCTAATAATACAAATCTTCTTAAACTGAACATTCCTAATGCTATGCGAATTTACAATTTTATACAGTACAGTTAAGCAACAGGCACTTTGCAACAAACATCAAAAACATCATCTAAGGGGGCATGATCACCTGTCCCTTCGTCTTTTCTTGCATATAATAGCTCCTTCCCTCTAAACACAAACATCCCTCCCTGACAAAATGTAAAGAATTTGATCAATTTAGGAAACCCAAGTTGTAAAGTAAAATATTAAGTTTGTTTTCATTCTTTCGCCACCAGATTAACATATCAAACCTGCTGCAAAACACCACTTCTATCATCTGGAGTGGCTTCTATTGTATAGTTCTTGACCGCTTTTTGCAAAGCATCAAATCTCGATAACACACTTGCCTGTTAATATCATTTTGAAGTCAAACCACATATTTACCGGCATGCAAAATGGAAAATGTTTAACAATGTATATATAATATATGTATGTATGCGCGTGTGCACGCACACATTTGTATTTCAGAAAAGTATAAGGTAAAGCTTACACTGGCTGGGTTGAAAAAGGTTCGGCCAAATCCATAGTAGAGGTCAAAAAAATTGTATGCCTGAAAGAAGGCGAAATTGGTTAAAATAGACATTTACAAGAAGATGATTTCTAGTAGATAAATATTCAACATGATATCCATGCATTACCTTACGGTCAGGGTCTGCATAAAGACAATCCATTGGAAATGGTAACTGAACATACAATATCAGTAGAAAAAGAAAATATCAGTTGAGTCTTGACATCAAATACACGTCATACCATATAATTGTGTAAATTAGATGAATATTCTTCAAAATTCAGACATGCTAAAGTATAGAGAACCATATCCGTTAAAATGATCATCCATACTGCTATCTTTGGCAAATTTGCAACACAAATAGTGACCCTTCACTGAAGTGGATTTAAAATTGAACCACAAACCGTTGAGCCAGAATATACTTGAGACTAGTAACCCAAGATGACTTTAAACACAAACATAACAATTGATCCAAAAAACATAAAATTATTTCTATTTCGTACATGGTATAAATGTATCTCTTTTTCTATTTCTATTTCGTAAACTATAACTAAAACTCACAAATGGCAAAAACAAACAGGTGTCAAGCCACCGATTGTTCCAAATTGGTAAAACCTACCCTGCATCCCTTCAACTCACAGAAACTTCCTTTTGGCCACCTCCCTCACTAAGGCAAACCTTTCCTCAACACATTTCACACACCTTATGGATCTGTCATCTGTGCATATTTTTCATTTGATCAGAATTTCAAAATTGTTTTTTTTTTTTAAATCATTCCCATGTCCTCTCTCTTGCTGACGAGGATCATGCCGAAACTTCATAAATACCAACCACGTTCTTCTTTCTTTGTCAGTGAGAATATGTTCATCGATGGCACATTGATCCCACCCGCAATGAATCCTCCAAGCAGGCTTAGCAGAACCCATGATACCTGTCCAACATACATCCCACTTCCTGAACCCATGATACCTCACTTGGTTGCACACTTAGCAGATCCATCACAAACTATACTAGTAACAATAAGGTCTTTAACTTTTCATTGCTTTATTTTTTTGGTCACACTCAAAATTTATCATGAGATAGATCTATTAATATTTTCTTTATCTATAGAGTTTTCTATAACACTAAAGAGCTTGATGGTTACTGGCTGCTGGAGCTGACAAGGTGAACCTAAGTCAGAATCATTCCATCTTTCACAAATATTTTCTAATCATTGTCATGGCAGGTCAATTTCTTATTCTTTGAACCACTATTGGCATACTTATATTTTGTTTATGTGAAAAAGTGTTATTTACCTAAAGTCATTGAAATGGATTTCATCCCTTATTCTTTCCTTGTGAGCTTAATTTGTATATTGGCACAGTATTGATATCACTGACACAACATGGATCTATTACATATACTCATGTAACTGTTTTCTTTCTTAAGGTTATACTGAAGCTACTGTAAAGATTTGTGAACCAAAAGAACAAATATATCTCAGAGAATCAGCGTGAAACTTGTTATGATTACACAAGTGTCTGATATGGGCATTGTATCGTTTGATATTGCTAATTCAGTCTTTTTCTATTAATATATTTTCAAATGCAATGTGGTTACATTCAATTATCTAGCTGAAGAGCCTTTTAACAACTTTGGCTCATCATCTGTGGATTTCTTGCAAAAGCTCTTGCCAAGGCTCTTGTGAGTCAAATGTTCATCTAGATTTTCTCCATACCTTTTCTTACAATAATATTTCTCAATGTATCAAATCTTTCATGAGAATATGTTTTTATGCTACAGTTGTGAAGGTTCGCTATTATTTGATGTTTGTTAGATATGTGTCAAATGCTAAGTTGAACTTAATTTGAGGGTTTCTTTTCTTTCTCTATATCCTATCTCTTCCCTAACAGCGTATGTCCTCAGATTAGAAAAGGTTTTACTTGGATTGGATTTTCAATGATGCATATTCAGGATGCCAAAATGAGATTCTTGATATTTGTATTTGCATGAAAATTGTCAAATAAAATTGCATAGACTTGGTACATGATAGGTACGGATTCAGTGTAATGAAGGAAAGTCGTACTCCCCGCATTCGACTTCCTTAGTGTACATAAATTTGAATGGAAAGTACGGCCTCCACTGAAGTCAAACATACCAGGTCCGACTTACCCTGTTTGGTAATATTTTATTGACTATACTAGATTGGTAATTTCCGTCCGAAACTACTCTAAAGAGGTAAAAAAAACCTAAACTACTCAAAGACAGACTTGTTAAATGATGATACACTTTTAAAGCCTCATAATTTCCCAGGAAAACAGTCAAACACTTAAATGACAAAGGAGGAGAAGGCAACATTACCCGTTCAGCAAGAATACGAGCTTTATTGGGGGCACCAACGCCCACTGCAATTAGCTTGACACCAGCTGCATCAAATCTTGATTTGGATTCTTTCAATGTTGAAGCCAGTTCCCAACTAAGAACAACAGAAAACAATCCAATCCACAGTAAGAAATCCTGATTAATAACCAAAAGCACAAAGGCGAAGATCATTAGTTACCAGCATGGGCATCCAAAGTGCCTTAAAAGTGCCACCACAGCTATTCCCTGCAAGAATTAACTCTAATCACCAACCAGAGATTACCATCAACCTATTAATTCATCTATTTTGATTAGCTTATTTGACCTGTTCCTGATCCCAAAGATCTTTGAACATGACAGATTCCCCGGCAGCGGTGAAAATACTAACATCGCCTAGATTTTCTGCAACAGTGGGAGAACTGGAAGCTCTAGCAGAAAGAAGTGGTTTGTTTCGGGTATTAGATTTGGGGGTGTAATGAACGATAGAGGAGGGGTAAGTGTGTGAATTTGGGGGTGTGACAGATGGATGAAAAGGAAATCGAAGAGATTGTAGGGTTGTTGCCATTGATGTGTTCCGATTTTGAAACCCTAGAATAGATGAAGATATATTTTCAGTGGCTGTGGCGGGAGAGCTTTTCTTTATTCCACGCCAGTAACTCAATTTCTTTTTTATTTTACAAAATAAATCCATTATTATCGATTTGTCTTCCTTTTTTTTTAATTCATTTTTTTTATGGATTTGCACTTTCCTCTCATTTTATTTTTAGATTTCTATTCTTTAATTTATTTTCTTTTCAGATTCCTTTTTATTTCAATTTTTTTATGTTGTTCTAATATGAAAATCTATTAAAAATGTTATTGATTATAGGGCTAATTATGTAATTTAATATGATAAAATATTATTATCCTAATGTTTATCATGTGCGCATCAAACACATGATATGATAAGTGTTATCATGTCTGTATCCAATTTCATATCATATCATGTCTCTATCCTATAATGCGCATCAAGGAGAAGGTGAGTGTTTATAGAGAATGATTGTTATGGAAGTGTTCTCTCTTCACTATTTTGTAGGTCCAAACAAATAAATTGTATGAAATTTATTTTCGTTGAAATGTAATAATTATGAGTTTTGGTGATACCAATTTAGTAAAAAAAATGAAGTGTTGGATCGGAATTTTTTTTTTTTTGTACATAAAGAGGGCAAAGCCCAAAGAAAAAATCAAAGGAATATTTTTTTGTTGAAATGTAAATGAAGCGTTGAGTTCAACACGCACACTATTTCTTTCGGGAGTAAGTATAGAAGTTTTAAGTTCTCACTCAAGTCATTCCTTCTAATGGCACTATTAAAAAAAGTAAAATTATAGAGAGAAAATAGTGACGGAAAAAATAAAATTTCTTACAAATTCCTTGGTCGCAAACTTTAGTGAGAGAAATAGAGAGGGATTTCACATTTTCCCTCCCTAAATTTCCCTCACTGATTTTTTATTTATTAGTAGTGTCGTTTGGACGTTTTTCCTTACATTTGGTGACGAAATGGTGTGCTTGTTGAACTCATTTTATTGGGGGGAACAAAGAAAAATGTAGATCGCATCAAGAATTTGTTGTGATGGTTTAAATTTTCAAGACCTGTAAGATTTTAACCTTACCATATTGTTGGATAAGCAATGATTGAATCTGAGTACTAACTAGCCCTTCCTCCCTCCTCACTGTGTCCTCAAAGCAAAATATTTTTCTATAAGTGGTTTTATGGAGGCCAACCTTAGTAACAATATCCTAATCATACATGGAGAAGTAGGGGTGGGTATGGTTCGGTTAACCTAAAATATCGAACCGAACCGAACTGAAATTTTGAAATGGATCAGGAAAACCGAACCGAACCGTTACAGGTTTGAAGTTAACCGAACTGAACCAAAGTTTGGTTCGGTTAGCCATTTTCTTACCTATGAACCAAACCGAAACAAAACCAATATTTTGAACCGAAATGTATTTTTTTTATATCCTTTTGCGAATTTAATTGTGTTTTTTTTATCCTTTTTTATATCCAAAATACAAAATATTTTTTTATTTACTTTTTTTTAAGAATATAATTTTTTTATTAATATTATTATTACAAAAACACGGTAAAATAATAGGTTTAATGAAAAATATATTAAGAAATAAAAATTTCAGTATGAAAATTATTATCGATTATTTTTTTGAAAGATATGAAGTAATAATAATATAGATTAAATTAACGTAATATATAATATTAAATAAATAAGTATTAATATTTACTTTCGCGGTTTGGTTCGCTTCAGATTTGAAAAAATATTCAGCTTTTGTGGTTTTTGGTTTTAGATCGGTTTGGATTTGAACACCCCTAAATTGCAATCCATTGATAAATTTCAAAAAATGCAATAGAAGTATATCTTTTGTACAGTTGACATCAACATAAGAACACATAATTCACAAGAGCTTGATCATTAAGTAACAATAAAATCAACTTCAGTTTGAAGTATAAAAATGCACAATCATTCTTTAGTTACTCTCAATATATCATACTTGCATAAGTTAATAGGGTCAACATCCTTCCAAATAAAACTATTACAAGAAATAAAGCTTATTTTATGAAAAACAACTTATTCAAAACAACTTATTTTATGCAAAACACCTTATTTTTAAAAAACAACTTATTTTATGAAAAACAACTTATTTTTGAAAACAGCTTAC
>Ga0209282_1000670_pt1 | contig 16997 bp, 12 predicted proteins | sample Mtrugardesep15_FD_187529 | JGI IMG/M metagenome (GOLD analysis project Ga0209282, IMG submission 187529) | Root nodule microbial communities of legume samples collected from California, USA - M. trunc garden sep15 (SPAdes) (version 2) | ecosystem: Host-associated > Plants > Roots > Nodule...
TTTTTTTTTTTTTCCGGCTACCTATTCTTTTTGGATTTTATAAATTGAAATGTAATGTTCCAAATTTTTGGTTTATAAAATCCAAAATAGGCTCAATTTTAATTTATCTGAAGGGTGTTTGTTTCATGGTTGAAAAAGTTATTAGAGGTTACATAGTTAAAATAAATTAACTCTTAGAAATAAAACATTTCCACGAAAAAAACTTCCATTTATCCATGATTTTATTCCCAAGGAAGTGGATGATATAATGTTCCCATGTAAACAGTAATAAAGTTGAAGTAACTATCCATATAACCATTTTCACAAATAATTCTCACAATTATTAACCAAACACATTTATTTTAAAATACACAGAAACAGATGCCCGTTATTATTTCTCAGAAAAAGTTATTTCTATAAGTGGAATTTTCAATCGTGAAAAAAACGCCCCTTCAATTTTTTTTCATCATATTGATTTGTTCATATATTGTTCAACATTTTAACTGCCTCGACTAGGAAAGAGCTTGAAATCTTCGGTTGTATAATCCCAATGACGGCAATATAGAATGCTTAAGGTGAAGGAAAAATAAATGCTTATAAAAATGCGAATGAAGTCCGTTGATGAATGGATTGTGCTTAGAAATAAGATTTTGTGGGAAATGTGGTGTTTTTGGAAGAAGAAGAGAAAGTAGGTGAGGAATTGTGTTTTTGATGAACATGCTCATATATGTTTTAAATTCTATAATCCGAACTTTAAAAACACACTTCTAGTTATAGAATCTGAAGTGCGTAATTTTGTACAAAAAAGTGAATTCACAGAAGATGGGGTCGAAGAGTATACAAATTGTGTTCGGATTCTACAATCCGAACCAGTAAAAACAAACTTTTGATTATAAAATTCTAACGGAGTAAAATTGAAAATTCGTAGGACGCACGAGTAAGAATTAGTCATATATATTACTATATATTACAATGACATCGTGAGCTGTTAAAGAAATAGAGAAATTGTGTCACATGAACATGCTGTGAATCCCATTACGAATCTTACGATTACATTAACATAAGAAGAAGAAAGAAAGAAAAAAAACTAATGTCCTACATTAATCATGACAAGGACAAAAAGAATGGTGAACAAAGTACACGGAAACATTTTATAAAAAAAAAAAGTACATAAAAACATGAGACGCAATTGCAAATTTTCTCCTTTAAAAAAAAGAAGTTAAAATTGTACATTTCCTTTAATCTCTTCTCCAAGAATTGCAACCAACCCTGTTATGCTTTATTTGATCGTCATTGATGAATCAATCTAATATGTTCTGTCTTTGGATATACCAAACCCCGCACAATCAGTTGAAACTATATATATTTAATCCCTGGCATAGTATTGATATATTATACACTTACCTTAGTAGTATATATTGAGATCATTTAGAACACATTCTAAATGCGGCCCTATAAAAAAAATTCAGGTCTTGATGATCCCTAGTGTTTGTTCTTGAAGTGATACAAAGTGTTTAACATCACCAATGTGAATGCTATGTACCCCCATTGGAATTCTCCTAGTCCCAGACTTATCAACCACACTCAAAAGCTTACATACATGAATATTGATCCTCACTTGTCGCCGAGCCTTAGCAGGAACATATACTTTCTCAAAAGCCACTAGTTGCTTATTCGGTGCCCAATGACCATTACCTGTGGGTGGTACTGAGAACACCAACAAAGTGTTAGTACCATCTTTTGAACCAACGTTTTTAACATCAATGTCAAGTCTAACGGAAAGCTTGCCGCATCGTGCATGTGTCACTCTAACTGCTGCTTTGTTTGAGCTATTTCCACGGCGGTGGCCGTCTACCGGAACTGACACCACTTTTGGTGCACCAGCTAATGTGTGAACAAAGTTGGTGTAAGATAATCCATAACCAAATGGATACACTACAGGGCCGTTGTAAAAACGATATGTTCTCCCAGGGTACCCTGTGGATGAGCTTGGTCTCATTGCCATATCTGTCATTGCCAAGTTTTTAAGGTATCCTTGTGGGTACCATGTCATAGGTAACCTAGCTCCTGAAAATTGAACAATAGCAAAACTAACTTTTAAACACTTTCTTAATAAAATTTAGCACCATTTATAATGTAGTTTTTTTGGCCTAGTATCGAACTTTTGAGAGATAATAAGAAAAAAGTTAAACAAAAAAGTGTTACTTTTACCCCAACAATTTCTTAAAAACTAATGGATAAAGACATGTAAAATAATGTTTTTTTCTCGTATCCGGATGAGTAAATCCGGGCGGAGGCGATTTTTAAGAATCATAGGTGAAAAGAAGCTCCCTTAAAAAGAATATATTCATTACAAACCTGGGATAGCAGTTCCAAACAATATATCTGCAATGGCAGCACCACCGGCTTGACCAGGATAACCAGCCCACAAAATGCCTATAATTCGAGGATCATTCTTTGCAAAAGTTATATCTATAGGCCCACCAGACATCAAGACCAAAATGGTTGGACCTCTCGAGGCAGCCGCTACCTTTGAAACAAGGTCTTGTTGATGTCCAGGAAGAAGTAAACCAGTCCTATCTACCATTTCAGCTTCAATTGACTGATCCAATCCCATCACTAAAACAGTAGCATCCGCTTGACGGGCTGCATTTAGAGCCGACCCAAATCGATTATCATCATTGCATGCCACATTTACACAACCGGGCTCGTGAATAGTCCTTGCATATTTCCCTATTCCTTGTAGCGGACTTGTGTATCCACAAGCAATACCTAAAAAACAAAAACAAAAAGATGACTTCACTTCTCTCCTCCCAACATTTCTCAAAGCACGTGTTTTGTCTGGATTACACAATCTAGACGTGAAAAAAAAAAATCCCATTTATTGTGTAATTTGAACAAAATGCATGATTTGATAAATGTGGGGATAAGGAACTATCAAACAGAAAAAAACTTAGTACTGCAGTATGAAGCTATGTCCCATGTGCCTGCATAAAACAATGGCCTACCAGCATAGTTGCCGATCATAGTGACAGTAGCATTAGAATTGGGCCCAATGACTGCAACAGTACGATGATTTTTTGTGGAAAGAGGCAAAGATGGACCAGTGTTCTTAAGAAGCACAATCCCTTGTCTTGCAGCTTCAAGAGCTAACTCTTGGTGAGTTGGAGTGCACACATCAGTTGGACCAAGGTTACCATATGGTTGAGCTGATGGCTCACCATCAAACATTCCTAACCTCATTTGGACTGTAAGTGTGTTTGCTAAAGCACCATTTACATCAGTTTCGGTTAACAAGCCTTTTTTAACGGCATTTTGGGTATGTTGTGCAAGGAAAGGTCCACAATCCAAATCCAAACCTGTAACAATCATCAAATATATCAATCCATTAATTAGGTTCCTAGATTTTTTTTTATGCTGAAGAAAAATGCATCATCATAATGTAGTGTAACTAGCCTGCTTTAATGGCATCGGCAGCAGCTTCTTCTGGTGTTGATGCATAATGTTGGTTTGTGTAAAATACCCCAACAGAGTCACAATCTGATACAATGTACCTAAATTACACCAAAGTAAATATAGTAAGATTTTAAAAGTAACAAATAAAATAAACTTCTATTGTATTGTGATTTGTAATTAAGCTTACCCATCAAGACGCCATTGACCACGAATTGTTCCCTTTAGAAGATTGGGGTCAGCACAAGTAGGGACACCATTAACCTGATTGTAAGAACACATCACACTAGCCACATTACCTTCCTTCACACACATCCTAAATGGCACATTGAACGTGTCTTCCATGTCCTGTTTGCTAACCTGTGCATGCAGACATGAGTATGAGTATATTCAAAGTTAGAAAAGAAACACATGAATGACCCACATTTCTTCTATTTTAATCTTGCATTACCAAAAGTGTTGGACTGGACCATATTACATAGTACAAAAGTGCAAACCTATATCTAGAAGTGATACCATAAACATAAAGTGTACCTTTGCATTAAAGTGAAAGCGATCCACACCATTCCAATTATCAACATCATAAGCCGTAAAGTGTTTACATGAAGCAGCCACCTTTAACCGGCTACTGTCTGTTCCCTGTAGTCCTCTCACATAATTGGCCGCGTATTTACCTGCTAGAATCGGATCCTCACCGGGAGTCTCCTGTCCACGACCCCATCGTGGGTCCCTAAAAATGTTCACATTTGGACTCCAATATGTCAACCCCGCCATTCCTCCGTTGTACATTGCCCTTGCTTCGTCTGATGCAACCTGCACATTATTACCCTTACGTTAGATCAATGAAAAAAATCATAGTATTGCTTTAAAAAAATATAGCTGACCCGTCCAATTGCTTCCCACAAGGAAGCATTGAATGAAGCAACGGTAGTGATGACTTGAGGGAAGCTAGTGGCAGCTGGGAATTGGCCACCAAACTTAGTTCCTGGTCCGACATTTGAAACTCCATGAAGTGCCTCCGACCACCACTCATAACCTTTGATCCCAACCCTTGGAACCGCCGCAGCATTGTTCACTAACATGCTAACCTTTTCTTGCAATGTCAACCTTCCAATGAGGTCATTCACCCTTGTTGGTATAGGCAGTGATGCCTTGCAAAATGGGAAGTTATTTGTTGAGGTGTTTTTTGGGTCACATGCAAAAGGGTCACGTGCCTCACCACCCAATAATAGAAGGAGAAATACAATGGTGATGAGGAATATTGAGTCCATTTTGGAAAGACAAGAAGATGAATGTATAGGTTTTTGTGGGTTGACAAGTTATGGAATGGATGGAACAATTTATATAGGTGTGGCATCATATGTAAATAACACTGTTTGATGTTGTTAAGTTGTAATAATGGATAGATTTAGCTATTAGTGGACCCTTTTGGTGATTTGATTTTCCATTACTATATAATTTCTTTTTTAGTAACAAATATTTTTGAGAAATGAAGCAACTTACTTTGCTGTTGAGATTTCAGTAAAATTAAGCTGGTGACTAACAATAAAATTAACAACCGATGGAATGTACCTGCCGTATGCACTTTTTGAATTGCAAGTATGTTTTCTTTTCCAATGTTGTTAAAACAGTACAAATCCACATCACAACAAACAAATATTATTGGAAAAAATAAAAAATAAAGCTTTCTATCTTATTAGATTTTTACATTGAACCAACTCATCGTCACAAGTCAATTTTGCATGACATATGTTAGGCTTAACCACATATTTTAAGATGGTATAAAAGCTATCTAAGATCCTTTGAACCACCTGCTATCAAGTCACCATTATCGTGCCACTCTCATCACATTTCAAGACGTCCAATAATTTTCTTTTGACAAAATTTTCTTTTCCACCAATAAATTAAACATCATAAATGTTGAGTAAATGTTAGACATTTAGACTTCGTTGCTGCAGTATTAGTTCATCAAACTCTTAACCTATTTTCATAATATGGATAACTTGGATTGATATCAATCTAATTGTTGCCGAAATTGGTAGTGAATATATTAAATAATTATTAACCTATTTATTTATTTGTAGTTATCCATGAGTTTTTTTGACAAGATAATTATTCATGAGTTGCTTACTGGTTTTTGCTGTTTTTATAATTATTTATTTATAATCATTGTTAATTAGTTGAGCTGTTAACATTATTAAATGGATTATTTAAAACTGAAATAGCTTGAGTATATCACACAATATGTTCACCCAAAAAAAAAAAATATATCACACAATATTGTTGAGCGGGAAGTGATTGAAAAACGGAGACATCAAAACAAAGTGGAGTCAGGTCTAACAGAAATTAGAGATCAAGAAAGCACATATTAAGTTAAATTAAAATAAAATTGTTGGCCCTTCTCCAATTTCAATTTGGATATTTATAATGCTTGTTGGTCAAGTTCGAACCTAAGAGTAGCTTCGCTTACAAGTGATGTCCGGATTTGGAACAGAGCTTCTGACAAATTGTGTGTACTCTGCTGATAGTGTCTATACCTTGTGATGATGGTGAATTGTGTCTTTTATAGGAATTAATCTAAAGTCGTAGGAGACTTGGTAATTAAGAGGTCGGTATCATCAATCAAAATACCTACAAACAAAAGACAAAGGAACAAATAAAAAAAAACATAAAACAAGAGAAAGCATAAGATAGAAGAGTGAGAAGAGAGAAAGAATTGAAAAATGTTAGGGTTTACAAAATCTTCAAAATGCCCTAAAAAAAGTTTTAAAAAGTAGGGTCAATTTATAAAATTTCTACTAAAATCAAATAGCGGCTGAAGCGGCTGTTATCTGCTAAGCCGCTATAGCATCCAAAGCAGCCTCTATTTGATTACGCGTCGCTACGACGATCAACGTAGCGGTTTATCGCTGCTACGCTACGTGCGACCGCTATTGACTACTAACTTCTATTTTCAAGAAAAGATATCAATTATCATCAAGTATTAATCTATCGAAAATCATTTATTAAAGTGGTCTACTATTGAACTCACTATATGATATTATATTGTAATAAAAATATGATCAAAACAAGGTATTATTTAGGGAACCAACATCATAACGAGAACAGTCTAGATAGTTTCAAAATTATCATTATTTAAGTTAAGCGGAAACACATGTTATTATATGTAAAATGACATATTATTGTGAGTGAATTTAATTTTGATACACTGTCGGTGGAAAAAGTTACACTATAATAAACCATAATCATGAGTGATTTATGAAGTAGTTCTAATTGAAGACAAACATTTTTAATGATTTGACAATTATGATCGATTGATAGTGTAAAAAATATATCTACGTTGATGGTATAAATAAATTAAATCCATTTTTATTTTCTCTTAGTAATGTCATAAAATTGGTAGATCTAATACACAGCTTTAAGACGAATTTTAAGATGAGAAATTTTTAAAACCCATAATAATATTTTAGCAAAATTATTATAAAAACTTCTTCATTCTTAAACTTTGTTGGATTATTTTTATGAAATTTTGAAAAGTTAAGAGGCCAATTTCAAATTATAAAAAATGTAAATTTGCAATTTTTTAAAATGTAGGGACCAATTTACAATTTTATTAATTTTTTTAAGGACCAATTTAGAAAGTTTGAAAAATAGAGACGGGCTTGCAAAATTTGAAAGGACTTTAAGGACCAATTTGACAATCACACAGATGGAGTAAGGAAAGAGTTTCAAATATACTTATTTTTTATGCCATATTTTTTTGATGTTAACCCTCCGATTAGAGAAGAGATTCTAGTAATCCAGAGTTAAGCCACGAGATAAATAAAGCATGATCAAGAATTATTTTATCAAGAAATCAAACTTGGATTCTCTCAAATGATTGATCATTTAGTGAAGCTCATTAAGCACTTCTCAATCAATCACCGATTCCATTTAACCTATATTTAAAATCACTAAATTTAACTTTCACAAAATGTTTCATAAAATTCTTAAGTGTTTCATCATTCAATTAGTCGTACTAAATAATACCATCCCCGACTCTTCAATCGAGTGGTTTGCCCTACAATCAACAAGCATGATCAACGGGGTAGACTAATGCTAGGGAAGTAAATAATACCAGGGAGTTTCTGTAATATTATGCTTAATTTGTGCTATGTATCCTCTAATTTACCACGTAAAACAACCATAATACATGAAATTTCATAATAATATTTATGCACATGTACACTTGGGATGCATAAATCAATGTTCTAATCCCTAAGATTCCGAATTTACTAAATTAAATGAAAACAAAGAACAAACTGAAGAAAGGACTTCACAGAATCACAGTTTCATTTGGGCAGCATTACAGAAGTTGGTATATATGCAGAAAAGGATCTGAATTACACCTAAGATACACATGCAATTAAACAAGAACCATACTCATTAACATAATTTCTACACATAATAATACCCCACATTAATCCACAATATTTAACTACTAACCAAAGCTAAAATAACTATACAACTAAAAACTCTTGAGGAACAACCAATGAGTATGTTTTTTCTCAATATTCTTCTCCTTAATAGTATCCAAGCTAGGCTTCCACCCTTTCCCTGAAATCTGCCTATTCAAATAATCTGGCCTCCCTTCCAATATTTCCGGCAAACTCTCCGAAAAATCGTGTCTCTCTCTCTTCTCCTCCATCATCTCTTCCTTCCTCTGAGGCTCCACAATTTCACTGTTATGACATAAACTACTAAACCAAGGAAGAAACTTAGAAGAACACAAAACATAATTAGAATTCAGAATAGAATTAACCATCAAAAGAACTCGGCGAGTTTCTTCGCCGCTTAAACCAACAGGCTTCCCTTGCTTCACTGGAAGCATCAAATATATCTTGTTCATCTCTAGCTTCTTGTCAGCAGGTAATGGTGTTGGCCTTTTTTGGTTCACAGCTGAATGAAACTCAACTACTACTTTTTGTGGATGATCCATCATTAACTCTGCCACTGTTATTTGTTCATCAAATTCATGAACTGAACCATCTAAGAATACTACTTTACCTGTTGAATCTGAAGGACGAAATGAGACATGATTTCCCATCTTAAAGATAAAACCTAGTTGTGATGAATGTGATTGTGAATTTGGTTAAACTATATAATATAGATAAAAATAAAATGTGATTTGGGTTGCGTTATAATGGGGTTGGGAAAATTGCACATAGTAGAAATTGATGTTTGTTAAACTGCTCCATCATGTTATGTGGACTCGGTAGTTTTTAATTTGGCTTGGTCGTTAATAACTTTGAAGTCAGTTACAACATCACTTTAGATTTTGACTTATTGGAAAATAGTATGTCTAACCACATTTTATTCATATCCCTAGCAAAATCATATTCTACTGGTTAATTTAATGTGTGTTGTAAATAATCTTCTTTATTTATAGCTAAGGATTGTGATTACTAATCATGTTTACCAACTAGGAAAAGGAAATAAAGGAACAGCTCAACTAAATAACTTATTTGGCTATGTAGATAGATTTTTATTATCGGGTGGTATAGTGGTGACATCTCACCTTGTTAAAATTAAGTTTTTGTTGGATGTGAAATGTACAAAGGTCGTGTTAACCGGTGTCCAAAAAAGAAAACTTTAAATTGAAAAATACATTTTGTTGACTTTTAAAAGATTGACAATACAATTTCTAATGCAGTCCATATTATATTTAGTTCTTATCTAATAGTGTCCTAAGGGCATTGATTAACCTTTCCCATTGTATAATTATGTAACTTCAAAAATAATGAAGTGAGATTTTTGTGTCATGTGGTAAGAGTCAATAAACAGGGAATAAATGCGCATTCACAGCATTGAATGGAATGGATACCTGTAATTTTACGCTATCATTAATATGATGTGCAATCAACGGCGTGAACTATGAGCAGTTAATTTGTTCACAACCTTTGTGCAATCAACTGCGTGAATTATGAGCAATTAAATTAAGGTTAAAATAGACTAGATCGAACAAAGATTTGTAAAAGTTAAGTCTCACCATTCAAAAATAAAATATAATTAAGATCTAAGCTTTTCTTTTTGACAAATTAAGATCTAAGTTTGTTCTTTCAAAAAAAAAGATCAAGTTTTTTTTTTTTTTAAAGGAATTAAGATCTAAGCTTGACTTTACCTTTTTTAGGGCATGATATGGTTTGACATTTTATTTATTTTTTAAAATTTTAGGAAATTTTATGGTATGATGATTTTTTAAGCAACAAACTTAATTCATTTCAGCTAAAAAAAAGTATTGATCAACAAGGGAATGATCCAAGTGGTAAGTGATTTGGACCCTTTAAACATGGTTAAAGGTTCGATCATTAGCTCATGTGTATGGAGAAAAACCGGTTGATAGAGGAGAACACGCCATGTGTGTCACTGCTAAATGGTAGTGGAAACTTCGTATCAATATCATGGTAATCTAAACATTTAGAAAAATAAGAGCATTGACACAATTGGGTACATCACCGAATAATGAGAAACTAGCTAAATAATGAGGTCGCCTTAACTAAATTGTGGGCAACCTCGTTGTCTTGTCTTCTAGTAAACTCAACCCAAAAGTTTACAAAATGTGAGCTATAGATTCTACAACAAGAAGGATACCTCCAAAATCTGAGTGGTCCTCTCACTTGGTGTGAAACTTGGATAATGTGGTTAAGTTATATTTTGGGATTTAACACAACCTTTAGAAAATTTTGCTCTATAAGATAAAAATATTGGTGTATATGTGCTTAAATGATAAAAATATTAGCAAATTTATGATTTAACACAAAGTACAATAAATTTAATATAATAAGAGATTAGTTTTGATCTATGTAAAACTTTTTACTTTATCAACGAATCACAAGTCATTTTTGTATGAAATTGTCATTTATAAAGTCAATTTTTTTAAGGGTTAATAGTTCTTTTCACCCTTGTAATATATGTTATTTTCGGTTTTCACCCTTGTAAAATTTTTAGTTTGATTTGCACCCTTGAATTTTTTTTTTCCAGAATACCCCCTCATCATCCAACTCACCAAATTCGCCTATGTGGCGCTGACTGGGCATTTTTTTGGTTGGCCACATCAGAAAATTAATTTATATTAATATAAAAATTTCCAAAATTAATTTTTGAAAATAAAATTGTAAAAATTAGAAAAAAAAATTCTGGAAATTTTTTTATTACCAAAATTTTTTTCCAATATTTTAATTTCGAAAAAGATTTTATAAATTTTTTGGAAAAAAAAATCTGAATTTTCGAAAATGATTTTTTTCCCCGATTTTTAAAAATTAAATTTTTTTTTAGAAATTATTTTTTGTACAAAAAATTTGAAAAAACTTTTTTTTGAACAAAAATCTGACATTTTTTTTACCTTTTGAAATTTTGTTTTTTTTTTTACAAGGGTGAAAATCGAGTTTGGTGAGTTGGATGAGAGAGGGTATATTCCGGAAAAAATATTTTACAAGGATGAAAACCGAAAATGACATATATTACAGGGGTGAAAAACACTATTACCTTTTTTAATAATGATTCAATAATTATGAATAATCAATAGTGTAAAAAGTATTTACACTGTTGGCTTGTATCAATTAAATCTTAAGGTTAATAGTAATAATAATATCACTTATATTTATTATGTAGTTCAAGCTGATAGGACTAAAAGAATTTTTCAGTTGTTTGAAACATACCTTTTTAGATGAAGACATGACTAAAAAAGACCTTGTCTTGTCTGTTTTAAAACAAAACTTATCTAACATAAACTTGATATAAACGTCTCTCCGAGTATGTATGGCCTATTTTCACACTACCAACAATTTGTTTGGTCACAAGTCACAACATTTACATTTACCTTATGAAAAAATATCACGAGTTATGTAGTTAAGGGAACTTGTCTTAACCCGCTTGACTTGTGTGATGTCGGTTTAAGACTTTGGATTGTGTTTCTCATCAAAATCTTAGGTTTGATTTACCTTGATGTCAATCTGGATATACTAGTTTAGCTGCTTCAAAAAAAAAGAAACTTACTTACGTGATAGTGTTGACTTGAGACCTTAGAATACACTCTTTATCAAAGTCTCAATTTAATTCTCTTCGATGCAAATTTAGATGTGTTAATTTATCTTCTTCTAAAAAAAGGAAACTTACCTTTAAATGGGTGTTGACTATCGTTTAAAAGAATTTGAATTTGAATTCTAATTAAAATTATCATTGATCATAACTTACTTTTACTTTTGACCAAAGTTCAAATAATATAAAATTCAATTTTCTAAAGTACCTATCTATGAAGAGTATAAAATTAGTTTAAAAAAAACTTTGTATTATGTAATTTCAATAAAACAAAATTATGAATGATATAATATAGTTGCAACAAATGTTAAACTCTCTTTTTTTTCTTTTTCAAACTCTAGTCGTCACCATTTTTCTTCTCCTTGATATACGAAAATAGATGATTTAGAGTCAATTTTGATCCAAAATCACCTCTCCGAATTGTTTTTCTTTGTTTTTTTTAGTTAAATAAGTGATTTCTACATATTTTCAATCTTATTTCATTTGTTTTTGTGATTTCATCATCTTTGCACGACTCTGTTTGTTTTGACTTCATGTCTTTAGTGTGGTGTTTATTTGATTCAAGTTGAAAGATTAACTTTGAGCCAGTGTAGATTCAATCTTTAACTTCGGCGTTATCAACGTTGTAGATCCGGAGACACGAGTATTTCAAAGACTTCATATTTGTAGGCATAACTACTATGTCGTTTTATGCTATTAACATGTGAGTTTTTCGTAGATTCATCCTTTTTATTTTTAGTGACTTTGAATTTGTATTGTATCGATGTACTATATCTATTTGAATGAATAATTAATTATATTTGCAACAATTTATTATAGATTGAATAGGCAATTGTCCCACTGAAATTGTAGCTTTCGTCAAAAACCCCAATGACTTTAACAAAACTTCAATTACCCCCTCGATTGCATAACGTTAATCAATTTACCTCTTCCGTCAAATTCCTCTGTTAGTCAACATGACGTGGTATGTGACTGTCTACGTGGTGGCACTACCACGTCTCTGATGTGTCATGCCACGTCACAGGTGGTAAAAAACTTTCGATTTTTTTTTGAAAAAAAATATTGATTTTTTTTTACGGTTATGAGCCCCCTTGAACTTTTGCACTTATGAGCAAAATGCCCCCTGAACTTGAAAATTTATATTTTTTCTTATCCTTGATCAGGACCGTTCCTAGAGTTTTACGGGGCTTAGGCATAATATGAGAAAATGGTCCATTACATAATACATCATAATTTGTTTTTAGTTCATTGTGTTTTTATTAGCTTTTCATTTCGTTTTTTTATTTTGCTTTTCACTAGCTAATAAATGTTTTTTTAGATAACATCTGAAAATAAATCAAATACTCCATAGACGCCAAAAAAGTAAAATACCGTAGAAGTAAACAGCACATGCGAAGTAGACTAAAATTTTAGCATCCCAAAACATCGTATGTCAAATGCAGCTGTTGATAAAAAAAACAACAAAACAAAAAAGTTGATGCGTTTCACATCGTTTTTTTTAGTCATCTCACATCGGTTTCATAATGATGAATGTGTTTCGCCTGATCTTGCATTATCAAATTCAATTATGCAATCAATTCAAGAAAGTTGGCATTACTATACTGATATAATTTATTTTTTTGGAATCTATGAAAAACAAGATTAAGATTAATTTCTCTAGGAGGCCAAATCACTTTTACGAGCTGATCCATCTAATATTATTGATCATTTTTACCAGTTTGGTACATGCGCATGTTGTGCCAAATCAAGGTGCTCGTTCATGCATCTGATTTGGTTTGCTACTGTCTGGGTGCTCTGGAAGGAAAGAAATGATAGGATATTTCGTGGTATACAGAAACCTCCTATTCGGTTGTTGGAAAATGTTAAACTTAGTTCCTTTTGGTGGGTTAAAGCTAAAAATGCAACCTTTCAGTATGGTTTTTATAATTGGTGTCAAAACCCTTTCTTATGTGCGGGTATTGGCTAATTTGTGCTTCTTTGTGATGAACACCTGATTAAATTTTGGCTTTCTTTTTTGGAACATCATGTGCCGGAAAGATGGTCAGTATTTAGTAATATATCTCATTTTGATTTCTTCAAAAAAAACTCTAGTGGGACCATTTTCAACTAAAATAGAATTTGTTTTGTTATGAAAATTATCCCAATTTCTTGGATAATAAATATCACTGATATTTTTAATATTAGTGAGGCCATTATTAGGAACAAAGGACCCCAAAAAATATCACCAATTTCTAAGAACATCCAAAAAAAATTATAGGAGGGTGTATATGGAAACTTTTGTGCTACATGGGGTATTTATAGCAAATCACGTCAAAAGGGCCAAAAACAATAACAGATTTCAGCCTAGCCCTTCATCATGTCAATGTCTGAGGCCTTTTCAGAGAATTTTACTATATATACCCCCAAAAACCAAATATATCTATATTCACCCCCACCTTAAAAAAAATTGGCCCCTTGCCGGCATGGGCCCTAGGCCCTTGCACCCTCGGCCTATGCTCTAGGGCCGGCCCTGTCCTTGACTCAAAAGATATTAAAGACAAACAATTAACCGTTAACTTTAATGTTTTAAGCTCTACAAGCATTCATGTTTCTACTTATATGTGAATTCCACTTGGTTTTTTGTTTTGTTTATGAAATTGGAATAATCTATATGAAAATATTATATGGTTTATAAGAAAACTTTAGATTTTTATTTTATTTTGATCACATGTATTATTTTTTAAAAATTGTGACTTTTATAATATAATAACGAAGAGTAATCAATGTTTATTTTCTTCAAGTATTTTACATGCATATAAGTTTTATTATAAAAATTATGTTAACGTTTCGTATCCTAAATTTTAAAAAATTCACATATCCACGTACATGTATTGTATCGTACCTGCACATGTATCTGTATCCAGACTCTATAGGTTTTGAGTGATATTGAAAAAGAGGTATTAGGGAGGAATTTGAGTAATTTAATTATGAAGATAATTAGTTATAATGTTATAGGTTTTGGTAGTGCAGTTAAGACAAAAGAAGTGAAAATGTTGATAAAAAAAGGAAAAACATACAATAGTTTGTATTCAAGAAACAAAAGTGGAGAATATGAAAGAAGAAAAAAAAGTGTAAAATGTTACGGGGTCTAAGGTGGTTTAGTTTTTGTTCAAATCATTAGTAGGCATGTCGGGGGGATTTTAGCAACATGGAATCGAGCGATATTTTGTATAGACACAACCTTGAATAAATTTTATTTAGGTATACACACATAAATGATAAAATTTAAAAGAAAAAAAATCTAGTCACGTAACTTAATATTATTTTTCTTTTAAATTTTATCACTTATGTATTTGTGTCTAAATAAAATTTATTTGGGTTTCTGACCAAGAAAGAGTTGGTCTCCTAATGTGATTTTGAATATTCATCTATTTTAAATAATGTGTTGTTTGTTATTGGTTGTTGGAAAGGAAAATGGGTGAAAACTCATGTCATGTGTGTGTATATGCACCTTGTGATATGAATGGTAAGCAAGCATTATGGTAACAAATGCTGCAAAATATTGGTGGAGGATGGGAGGGAAGTTTGTGTGTGTGGTGATAATTTTAATGCTATCATGTTAGAGTTAGAACGTAATCAAGATATGTCATGTTTTAATAATTTCATTGATGATTCAGAATTGATTGTTTTGCCTCTATATGGAAGAAGATTTACTTGGTCTAGATTGGATTGTCAAACAATGAGTAGACTTGATAGATATTCTTATCATCCGAATCTTGGTGTTTAATCCGTGGAACATTTGTTCTTGATAGGAATTAAATAGAGGTTTAGCAACTAATTTTTTTTCTCTCATTTGTGGATGAACTGTAATTTACATTGGCAAAATTTAAGAGCAATGTGGTTAAAGGAAGGTGATGCAAATTCAATTTTTTCAATGAAATGGTTGCAAGTCGAAGAAGAGATAACAAGATCTTTACTAATGAAGTTAACATTGAAAGAGCATATGGGGTGGAAGAGATTAGAGGTGAAGTGTTTAATTATTTCAACAATGGTTTTGACTCAAAAGTAATTGTAGAAAAATGTGAATGATGCTTGATTTTGAAATTAGAATTTAGGTGAAGTCTATTCGGCAAAAGAAGCTTATGAGGTGATTAAATCATATGTATGTTTCGACGGTTCCCGTAAAGCGTTGTTTCTTGTAATAAATTGTTAGGTGTCAATATTTGATTAGAAATTGTTTTAAGATAGACTACCAACAAAAGACAACCTCATTATAAAAGGTGTTTCTCATCTGGATACTCATTTATGCATGTCGGTAGAGTCGTTCTTATACAATTGGAAGTCCACCTCTAGTTATAAAAATAGACCACTAATAAAATGAAAACATAATTTTTTTTAAAGAGAAATATTTATCATTATAACTATCACAAAAAATCCGTAAAGACAAAAAAAAAGTTATATTTTGTTCTTAATTGTAAATACATAGTTGAATAGATTGAAGAGAATTGAGCTGAATTAGCGGTAGAAAAGACCATAGAAAATTGTTATTCCCACATTAAAGGTGGCTAGAAAACACCATGAAATTACTAATATAACCTCATCGACAGTTAATTGCGGATGGATTTTAATCGACGATAGTTAACTACTGATGAAATTTGGAGTTAAATTTGTCATTTTATAGTATTTTTTAGCATTGTGTGAAGTGTGAAAGGCAATTTCAAGACTGTATTGTTGACAGATGAACCTCAAATCTATGATAAATTAGGCCCAAATCAAAGCCCTCTGATACTGGAAATAAAAATAATTAAAAATAAAATGAAATCCTAGGGGAATTGAACCCTCCCTAGTCCATAGAGTTGGCAATGCAGGATTCTACCACTCAGCCATATGCTTTGATCTAAAATCTTTACTGCGTTATTAATATGTATTACGTTTTGAATCCTGCTCTGTATCCAAGCGGATTTGCTCATTCTCAAGTGAAATGACCAAAATGTCCTTACGTGACTTAAGTCACGCTAGTGTAAACTTAAACTGAGTTAAGTCACGCAGCGTGACTAAACTCACGCACCTTGTAGCTCAGCGCGAGTTAACTCGCGCTAGTTGGCCGGTGGTCAGGACTGAAGAACACACGTTTTTTTTCACTTTGGTCAGGTTTTCAACATTCAATTAACACGTTTTTAACCACTTTTACACGTTTTTTTTTTTACCATATTTATGTTTTTTTATAACTTATAATACCATTCCCACCTACAAGTACTCCTCCATACTTTCATATTTCCTCACATTATCTCCTCTCACTTTCTCCCCCTCTTTCTCTTCTTATTTTTTTTCTTCTTTAGTCTTTAGGCTCTTTATACCCCTTTAGGTATATACTAGTAGCTCTTGGGAAAAATAGTGGTAGGTCGAGTTGGGGAAAAAGATAATCCTTTGAGGTAAAATTAGGTTTGCTTCCTTTTACTCCCAAAATCTTTTTACCGTGGGTAAAAAGACTCATCATGGGGGTATAAAGG
>Ga0209282_1000671_pt1 | contig 16996 bp, 6 predicted proteins | sample Mtrugardesep15_FD_187529 | JGI IMG/M metagenome (GOLD analysis project Ga0209282, IMG submission 187529) | Root nodule microbial communities of legume samples collected from California, USA - M. trunc garden sep15 (SPAdes) (version 2) | ecosystem: Host-associated > Plants > Roots > Nodule...
GTAATGTATACTGAAGGAGGAAGAGGAGGAAGAAATTTTATATTATCACAATTTTTTTTCCAGATATGCATTTAAGTTATGTATATTGAAGTTATTTAAAGCTAAAGATCAAATGGCTCATTCAACGACCAGCAGCAGGAGATCAGATCATGGTACACTACTACTACTACTACTCTGTCTATATCAAGTTATCAACTTCCTACCATTTCGAACTCAACCCTCTTTCTATCTATTAACTAATTTGTGAATCGTTTCAAAATCCTATTCTGTGAAAAACACTGCACGTATTGAAGGCTTGAAGATGCTCATCCCATCAAAACCTGTGAGCTTAGAGCTTGTGCCAAGCAGTTTTCATCCACTAGTCTCGGATCCTATTGCTCTGCATATACTTTGAGGGTTTTAGAATTGTTAAACATATGCCGCCCCTGGCCTCTTCATAAACCTGCTTTGATTTGTTTGTAGTTCATATTGGAGAGTTTTAGTTACTTGATGTGTGTGTTGTTCAAACATTACTAGATTGTGCCAAACATTGTAATTCCTACCATTATCAGAAGTATAGAAAACTTGAAAGCGAAAATAATTGATCTTATTCAGAATGTGTATGTTCACAGATCCAATACGACCAATTTATAGAAAGATGACATAGACACGAGTTCGCGAAAGAGCTTCTACACAACAGAATGCAACTCAAACTTACAAATCATAATCCAAAAAAAAAAAACTAACAATTCATCATGCATCCTCTTTATTCTCAACATATAGAATCAACTCCTATTAGTCCGGAATCAGAATAAATTTGGCATAAACTGTGCCATACAGTCGTCACACTACTGAACCAAAGGCAAAACAAAGATGACTAAACTGAACAGATAAATGTTTCAATGCAATTATTGGCTATATTATTCACCTTTAACCATGTAAAGATAACATACAAGCTATAGAGAAAACAAAAATGATTAAGTCCTTCTATTAGGTAGGCAAAGCAAAAGAATATTGCAACTAAACCCAAATCAATAGAGAGCCATATTCCGCAGGACCCAAAAAAACAAAGGTAAGGAAGAAAGGGAAAAGAGATTGAAACTCACTTGACTACAATTCCTAATCCAATCCTTTAACCCCTTCATTTCAGTCCCAATCTTCTTCACTCAACATATCACCATCATTTTCAGTAGGTGGCCTAACAACAATAACTACATTCCCTAAACACTCATTCACACCCGTTTCCTTCAAAATCGAACCCCTTTGAACCTTTAAACCAACATCATTACCATCATCTTTTACCAAATAAAACCCATCATCATTCTCCACTTCCCTCTTATTCCTATCAGCAACCACCAATATAGGCTCTTCCTTATACCACCTATTAGCCTTCCATGGCAAAACCCTAGCATCCAAAAACGACACAACAACGCCTTTCTCTAAATTAACCACCGGTCCCCAAGCCGGTAACACCACCCATTTCTCCCACCCTTTCTCTGCCACCACAATACCAAACTCCCCTTCCTTTCTTATCTCAGAAGGTGCTTCCATAATCACCCTTTCTCCTTCCTCAGCTTTACACACCGGCAAAACAACCACCGAGGTGGCTTCAGCTACTTCACCAATCTTCAATCTCACCACATTAACAGGCACTTTTAATACAACATCTTCAACCTCCTCCTCTTCAGCCTTCCCACTCAGCTCCTCCAAAACCACTTTTCTAGCTTTATCAGACTCTACAGCACTCAACGCTTGTTCAAGAAAAGAAGTTCTTGGATCAGAAGGATTCTTATGTTCCTTACTCTGTCTGTAATACAAATAAGCAAGACAATCTCCCGGGAGATGATAATCAAAACTCTCCCAATCCTTTTCACCGCGTCTACTCGGGAAATCCTTTATCGAACGAGCTAGATCCTGAGCACCTTTACCATCATATCTCTTCTCCACAATGAAACGCGCTGCTGCAGCGCGTTGCGAAGTGGAGAGGAGACGAATTTCATATAAAACTTCAGCACCACCACTATCAAAATAAGAGAGAATCTCTTCATCAGTGTTGGCCTGTACAAGAGTGTCACGAACTTGAGTAGCGACTATGATACGATTCTGTTCAACGCCGGTGATGCCGGTGGTTTCTTCAATGGTGGGAGGTGAAAAGCCTTCACGGAGGAGGGAAGTGATGAGAGGAGCATATTCATGCCATGCACCGAGACGGTTGGCGAGGATGTCGATACGACCTGGGATGTCGAGGTTGTCGTATTTTGATGGTAGAGGTGTTGGTGGTGGTCGGAAAGGTTGGTATAGTTGTTTTTGTGGTTGTTGCTGTTGTTGTTGTACTTGTCGTTGTTTTTTGCTGTGTGATGAAGGGTTGTTGAGGACGGCTGAGATTGATTTAAGGCGGTAAAAAGAAGGGTTGAGATTGGAGGAAGAGGGTGAGATGTTGAGAAATTTTAGATTTAGAGTGTTTACGGAACTGATACATGGTGAAAGCATCTTGTGAAGTAGAAGAAGAGTGAAGTGAAGATTGAAGAACGGGTTATGGAGCAGTACTTGTGTTGAGTGCCTTATCTGATAGACAGATAGATAGATGTTATCAGTTTCTTAGATTTTACACTGAAAGAGGAGTGTTCACTTGTTTCACCTTCTTTAGATTTTTGTTTCCCTCCAGAGATAACTGAAACAACTCAAAATATCTTATGTGGACGATATTCAACCTCATCCACACCAACTTATGACTTACTTACCACTAGCAAGGTTTTTTTGACAGGATCTCCATGTAAAGTTTAATGTGTACATTTGATTATTATTCGTGTGAAAAACTTTCATGAAAAAAAATCGTGTGAAAAAATGTCAAAAATAGATACCAACTTATTATTTTGAAGAGAAAAAAAAAAACCAACTCATGTAATAATATTGGGTGTGTGGATATACACACTTAAGATGTGTTTGATATGCTAAAAATTAAGTAATGACAAAACAGGAGCCAAACTTTTGTGGTATTGAACATTTTTAATATTGAGAGCCTTGATATACACAATTAAGATGTGTTTGATATGCTAAAAATTAAATAATGACAAAACATGAGAGGCTAAACTTTTGTGGTATTGAACATTTTTTTGCTCTTGTATGATTTTTATGGACAAAAGACTATTTTATCATTTTAAACAATTTATACTTGAGACAAAAAATTATGTTATCATGTCACTTGTTTCATTCTCCCTTAAACAATTTTGTGGAGGCGATCTCCGACTTTCAAAAACCGAGAGAGATTGCAAAGTAATAATTGGAGTGGTGATAAGGTGGAAAGGAAGAGGACATGGTTATTGGTTCGAGATTCTAAATGCTCCTATATCTTCGTGTTCAAAGAAACAAGTCATAGTCACATTATCATCTCATGAGGTTAAATATGTTGCATGTTGAGTTCTTTGGTTAGGCTCATTTGCTTACTGGATTGAAGAATCAGGAGCCCTTTGCACCTTAAGGTAGATAATAATATATCAGCAATCAATTTCATATATGGTAGAAGTAAGCGTATTGAAACGAGATATACATTTTTTTTTTAGAGTTTTACTTTATTTTATCTTATGTTTTTCTCGAGCGCCTTATTTTTTTTTAAAATTATCTTCGGTACATTTTAGATTTTAAAATCTGGATTCATGTTTACTATTTTGGATTTTATAATTCAGACAATTCTTACGTATAATCAGCCATCAGACTCTTTCACATTTCAGCAGTTTTGAGTTTTTCTTTTAAATACAACAAAAAAACTAAGTAAAAAATGCTAAAAACCTGTCAAATAAAATCATAAAAATATAAAGATACCACCAAAAAATTCTAAAAATCAAATAAAACTAATGCGAAAAAATTTCGGATTTTTCTGAGAATATGAAAAATTTAAAAAAATAAAAAATGGGTCTAAACGATGGAATTTTAAATTTTGAGAGGCGGAGTCCCATAAGAAGTCTCTTCTAAGAAAGTCATAGTCCTTGAATTTTTTATGATTTTCTGTGGAAGTTTTAGAGCAATCTGATCAAGTAGCCCGAAAACCCGATTTTTTACTAAGAACAGGTAACAATGACCCAAAACAAAAGGATAAGTGTTAGGAAGATTAATATTGTCCCTAAAATGGTTATCCATGTTACAAACATGTTTAAAACTTATGTTGATACAGTTTAGATTATATAATCCGAACTGTTTTACCTTAAAAAATGGTGTTTAGGGAGTTTCTGGATTATGTAATCCGAATACATCATGTAGCGCACGCTATTTTTTGAAGTTTTTGGATTACAAAATCTGGAAAAATCCGAATTTGTGAAAAACTTAAATTTTCACCCTATAACAAAGGAAAACATGAATCCGGATTTTAAAATCCGGATTATACAAGGGCATTTTTGAAAAAATTACAGGGCGCGCGAGAAGGCCATAGGGTGGAAAAAGTAAAGCTCTTTTTTTTAAGATCAAGTAGGAAAATTAATGTTTAAAGTGATCTATTCCAACACAAAATTTCATGTTGCATATATCTTTACCAAACCACTCAAAGGTGAAAGGTTTAGAGAACTGAGAACCTTACTTTGTATTGTATTAGTAGAAGATTGAATTAGGAAGAGTGTTAGATGATGTTCAATCTTAAGCGTCGTAATATTTTGTGTTGGGGTTATTAGAAATTGTGACGAGTACAACAGTAAGGATCATGCCTTCAATGTATCTGATGAGTAGTCCCAAAGTGGTGATTTCTGAATCTCTCCTCTTATGAATGCCTCCCCTCTTTTTATAGAGATGGTTTTCATAAAGTTGTCGGGAGTTGTAGTCTTATAGATGGTGGGTGGGTTGGAGCATAACGAGCGAGTTGGAATCTGACTTGTGTAAGGTGATATCTCCAGCTCAATATTATTATATCGGTGCACAACCCCCAAGGTCAGACATCAACAATTGTGACAAGCCCCCAAAATTTGGTGAGCTTGAGATTTAGGTTTGCACACATGAGATATAGCTTTATTTGTATTTGTTTCTCTTGTGTAGAGATTTTTATTTTAGTATTTTGAGGTGAGGTGATTTTTGTTGTCATACTCCAATTATCTTATGTCGACTTAAAGCCCCCAAGCGGGAGACTTGAAAGGGTGAAGTGTTTGATGATTGTATTATGTAACTAATCATATCGATCTTAGATCGGCTAGTTCTATGCTTGTATTGTTTTCGACAAGTTGTTCTTTTTCTCGCTTTTGGCAAGTTAATTTTATCTCGCTCTTGACGACCTTATTTATCATCTTGCTATTGGTAAGTTATTTTTTGTCTCACTCAAGGCAGGTTTATTCTTCATCTCGCTCTTGGCGAGTTTTATATTTATCTTTACGTGACAAACAATGTCGTCGTTCTAAAGTAAAGGTAATATAACCATCTCCTCTCCCATTATTATTAAATTTACTTAAGCATGAACTAATGTACGCGGCCTTTTGTGTCGTTTTATTATAACCTTTTTTATTATACTCACACCTTTTATCCAACATTTGTTTTCCGATTTCTGATTGACGATGAGATGATACTGTATCTCGTTTAAGCACGTGCTTTCTTTTCAGTAAGGTATCTTAGATGATGGTCCTAAAGTATTTGTTTTAGTTTCCTTAAAATATTTCTTCGACTTTTAGTCTCACAAAAGTTTTTTGTACACTACAGACTTTTAGTCTCTGCTTTTGAGTAAGATCATAAGTACTCATCAAATTTTGACTGAAATGTTTATAATATTATAAGAATATTTCTATAAAAATCTGATTTTTTTTTAAACAAAATACAGATTGAACATGAATTTTTAAACATCAAATATAAAAATTCATATTTAATTTATCGTTTGTTAAAAGAATTAAAAAAGTTAAAAAAGAAATCTACAATATACTAAACATGACTAAGAAAAAAATAATCAAAATTTTAAATAATACATATAAGTTGACTTAAAAATAGAATAAAAAATGATGATATAAAATATTGTAAGGACTAACAGTCCAACGAAAGATTAAAACGAAAAGTTAAGAATCAAAAAACATACTCCCTTCGTACCCTTTTAAGTGTATTTTTAGAGTGAATTTTTCGTTCATTTTTAATTGTCTTTTTAGTATTTTAAGGGTACGATTTGTCAATTATACCCTTTGTCAGTTACTTTAATCTTTTTCAATAAAAAATAATGCTATATATTAAAAAAAAACTAAAGTTCGCTTTTTTTAAACAAAATTTGTTTGTTTTTTTAAACAAAGTTTGTTTCTTGTTGTCTTGAAATTTAAACAAAATTTTGTTCCAAACAATGATTTCATTTACGAAGAGTTAAAATTTTATAAATAAGACGAGTAGGAATTGTTAAAAATTTCAAATGTGACTCTAGCCTTGGTTGAAGTCATAGTTGAAGCCTTAACTTTAATTAAAGAAGTTGGAAGAAAGTTAATTTTTTCTTAACTTTTGATTAATGTGAAGTTGAAATAATTGTTATATTGACTTAAAATAATTAAAAATATGCAAATATTTAGAAAATTGACAATCATTTGTTACGATGGAGAGAGTGCGCAAAGGAAAAATAGGAATTTGTCGGAGAAAAAGATAATAATTGACAATTGTTTGTTACGAGGGATATAGCATGTTAAATTTATTAAAAAAATAAAGTGTGTGCAAAAAAATAGAAATTTATTGGTGGATTAAAATGAAGGTATAATAGAAAGAAAATGTGTAAATATACACCTTGCTATTTTGGTGTTAATTTTTTAGAAAGTACTTAACAAAGGAGGGAGTATTTAAGAGGTTTATGGTCTTGTCACAAAAAAAAAAAAAAGTTTTATAGTGACGAAAAAAAAAGTGAAGAGGTTTTTTTTTTAGGGAATAAGATAAGAGGTTTATATTTACGTTTAGATATTTCCTCTGAAAAAAAGGAAAGGAGGTTTTAAGTTTTTCAGTAAAACAAAAGGTTTTTTTTACTATAAAAAATACACGAAGTGAAAGTGTTGTTAACTATCGAAAGACAGACGAGGTTGCCGGCTGTGTGCTCGATCCTGTTCCTTCATACTGAGATTTAGGGCTTTCCACTGATTTCTCATCGCTCAATTACTCATCAGTTACTACATCGCGGTAAAATACTATATTTCTTGTTTCTAATTTCAAATTCAATTCCCAAATCTAAAATAATACATAATTCTAATCGATTCATAAGCTTCTTCAGTTCTTAATTCATATTTTTCCGTAGTTTGTTAGGTTTTAGAATAATGGCGGAAGATCTGGTTTTGGATACTGCAATCAGAGATTGGGTCTTAATCCCTTTATCTGTTGTTATGGTTCTTATTGGTGTGCTTCGTCATATTGTTTCCAAGCTTTTGCGTTCTTCCCAAACTCCTGATATCAAAATTGTCAGAGAAGGGTAATTTTGACATTTATTCTTTAGTCGATTATTTTGATTTTTAATTTGATGTTGTATGGATGATGTTGTGATTTTAATACAGGCAAGTTATGCTTAGAGCTCGGAATTTACGTGCTGCGGCTAATTTTATTCCTTCGAAGGCTTTTCGAGCCCGCAAGCTTTATTACTGTAACGAGGTTTGTTTTCTTAGTGTGCATTCTTGTTTGATAGAAGGTTTAAATTTATGTTTCTTATTTGGGAGAAAAATGTAGTAATATGTAATGACTTTTGTTGTCGGTGAAATTAACTACTTATCGTTCGAGGCAATTAATTCATCTATATGATGTGCGAGGTTTCTCGGCTTCTATGCTTGTTCATACTTAAAATTTGTTTCACTTGATCCTTTAAACAGGATAATTGGTGAATGAACTTCAAATTTGACATTTTTATAATGCCCTTTAAAACTCATCGGAAGCTAATAACTCTATCACAAGCTTTGTGTAGTAATTTAGATTTTAGAGAATTGTTTTCCCAACCGATTCAACAGTAAACTGATTGTTTGTCAATGTTTGTTAAAGGAAAATGGTCTGTTGTTCGTTCCAAAGGGCCAAGCCACAAATCCACAAGCACAGATGTTCTCTGATCCGAACATGGCCATGGATATGATGAAGAAAAATCTTTCAATGATCATACCTCAGGTGTTGAGAATAGATTAGAGTTTGACGTTACTATGTCATTAGATTTTGGATCATATTCCTGGTCTGTTATTATACTTTTTGCCAATTATGAATTGCCATACTAACTTGTATTGTTTACTCTTGTTGGGCAGACTCTTACTTTTGCTTGGGTGAACTTTTTCTTTTCTGGATTTGTAGCAGGTAATTTTCACACTTGCTTTTTTCCCTCATAGTGTCATAATGCTAGATTGGTAGTTTTCTTCTTAAATTCATATTCTTCAAAATCTGTTTATATCTGTCATGTAAACGGTGTCACGATGCCAGTTTTATTTTTTGTACGTATATGGTTGGCATCCTGAATAAGCTCGTATATATCTTGACTTGTTGTCTATGGAAGCCATGTACTTGCTACAAATATTGAGGGGGAAAATATCAACTAATCAAACAGATGGTTTTTATTGGTATTGAAAAGACATATGATAGAATACCTAGAGGGTTACTAACATTTAGCTATCAAAGAAATGTACCAAGGGGTCACATGTCACAACTAGTTTGAGATTACAAGGTGGAAATATAGAAAATTTCCCAAAAACTATTAGTGTGCACCAAGGGTCAACTTTGTTTCTTAGTTTTTTTTCTCTTGGTTCAAGACATACTTGCTTAACATATCCAAAAGATGTTATCTCGACACATGCCTTTTGCAGTTGATATATAGTCATAAATGGGAGATAAAATAAAAGGGGAGTTGCTGATTTAGTGATAATTCTCAAAAACAAAAAATTTCCAACTATATAGAACTAAAACTTAGTATACAAAATGCAAGTTTAGGGAGACATACACAATCCCAACTCATAGGAAAAATCAGAGAATACATAATGTTGAAAGTTGTGGGATTTTAGATAAAAGGTGGATAGAAAATAATAAATACTTTCAATATTACTCATAATTGCTTGATACTAACTTGATACCGAAGACTAAACACTGATCCCTATTTATAGGGATACACGGCCCAATCATAAATCCAGAACAAATCATAATAAAAATAGGTAATATGAAATCTAATCCTAAGAGATGCTTTAAAGATTATAAGATAATTCTAGGAAATAACTGAAGACACTCTTTTCTTTTTTTTGGATAATAACTTAAGATACTCAAATATGATATATCAAAGATATTTTCTAGCATTCCAACACCTAAGTACTACAGGTTTCAATTTCTAAGTAGGAATACTATCATAGATTACTGCTATAGGTGGTCCATGATGGACCACGTTTGGTTGTTGGATTTTGAAGTTTCACTAGATTTAACAATAGACCTCCCATACTAGATTTTTCCTCTTTCTTCTAGTGTTGTCCAACAGAGGTTATAGCATTGTGGACTTTGAACAAACTGCTATTGTTCCGCGATACCCTATTTAGTACAAAGTTTTGTCAAGTAGAGGCTATAGCAGCACCATAGCATAGCCTCTATAGCATAGTGGAATTCGAACAAACCGCTATTTTTTTGCATAGCTATGGCAGTCAACCAGGAAGACTCCTTCGTTGAAGACGATGCATAGCCCAAGGTTGCACCTGCACCATCCCCCCTCCTCTGTTTCCCCCATTTTTACAACCATGAAATGGCAGAGCATACATATGTATAACTTTTACCGAACTTGGAACAAACTTAACACTGTATTGTGGCCTGACCAACTCTGTTCCTCCACGGCCACAAAACGATTGGCCATGATAGCTACCAGAATTAGGCTAGAACAGAGGTTGTTATTGGCTATTGCTGAAGGACTTAGCCTAAGCTTGAGATGAAGTAGCAGATTGAGTGACAATGGAGTCGAGGAATCTAAGCCATGATTGAAGCTTATTCAAGCCCTGATATCATATGAAGAAATCTGAGTTGAGATTATTTGTGAGAGAATGAGATATCAATGGCATTTCTCAAGATACCCACCTGGGTTGTCCCGGTTGTATTGGCTTGGGATCTGGGAGTGTACTCCTCCTCAAGGTCTTAGGTTCGATTCTCCTCAGTGTCAATTTGAGTGGGCTAATTTAGCTTAAAAAAAAGGGCATTTCTCAAGATTGATATTTTTATTTCTTGAACGAGAAAGCTTTACATCGTTCTTTTATACATGTAAAATGTGAGCCTGCAGTGCAAACTACTAATTGAAAATCTATTATTGAGTAACAGCTACTGCCAGTTATTCAACTAAAACTTAATTAACAGAACAGACAAGATAACTATTAGAGTTACATGCAAGCTACTAGCTACAAGCAAATAGTACAGACTACCATCAGTCTGAACATAACTCGATACCATTGCCTTGTAGGAAAAGGCTTTAGTTGTTGTTTTGTTGTGCAGTCATCTGCTAAGAACACCCTTGTATTCCTTGCCTCTGTTATCTGCTTCTCAAATATTTACAACTTTTTTGCAGCCAAGATACCCTTTCCATTGACACAAAGGTTTAGGTCCATGTTACAGAATGGAATAGACCTCAGCACAGTTGATGTTAGCTACGTCAGCAGTCGCTCCTGGTAATCTTCTTTTTCAAAGATTTTTACCTGTTTCACTCTTACTTGGGTTTAATTGTCATGATTGCATTTCAGGTACTTTCTCAATCTGTTTGGCTTAAGAGGATTGTTTAGTCTCATCTTGGGGGAAGAAAATGGTTTGTATTTAATGACTTAAACATTTTCATCAATTTCATTATATAATTATGATTATAGCTGGAATTTGGATACACACTTGTTACAAATTATGATTGGCGCTGTTTTTCATGCAGCTGTAGATGATACACAAAGAATGATGCAAATGGGTGGTGGGTTCGGATTTGATCCTTCAAAGGTACAAATATGAATGATTTACTCTATAATTTTCATAATTTTGAAGATCCAACTTGGAAATTATAGTTTTATTACGTGAATAGTTCCCCCCTCCCTTTCTCCATATCTCAAGAGGAAATATCCATATGGAGTTTCTGTAGCATGACTGAGGATGAAACTCAAGTTTTTTGTTTCTTGGCAAAGGATAACACTCGAGATAAACTTAACACTTGTACAAAGAGAAGCAAAATGTAGGCACATTCTGCTACCTTTATAAGAAAAGGTTAAAAAAGAATAGTTCTTGGCTCCTTGCTGAGAAATCGGCTAATTGCCTTGGGATGCTATACAAGCAAGGGGTGGTTCAGGGTAGGAATAGATACACTTCTTCTTAGCTTCGCAATTTCAAACACAATAAATGTTGAACAGTGACAAAGGGATCCTACCTACTGTAGTTTCTAACAAAGCAATTCGTAAATCTTACTTTTTTTAATCTTGTTTTCAGGGTCTGAGTGTTGAGAAAGACAATCTTGACATAACCCAACATGACTGGGCCTTGCCAAATTTCGAGCATCATGCTGAAGATGTTTTGAAGAAAGTTATTAGCTGAACAATACCTATATGACATCGGAAGTTTGATTGCTTACCTTAGGGGAAACACTTACATTCTATTGTTGCGGTTGGACCTTTGCCATCCATGGCAAAAGATATTGAAGATCTTGTCAAGACAATGAATGAGTGTAATGTTGAAACAAAAAAATTGTGTATTTATTGTCAAAAATTTGTCACGATTTTGTTTAAACCAGAACTAATGTTATTTAAGAATGCCAGTAGCCATAACAAAGAAGGTTGGAGAAATTTCGTATGAAATGTTGAAACGTGTATATGTGTTTAGACTTTGAAGTCATATATGCGATATGTATTTCTGTAACGCAAAGCCCTACACTACGCATCTCCCTCCTATAACTTAACCAAAAATACTAATTACACGATATTTGCATACTCTCTCACTCTTATCATCAATCGAATCATGCTTGCAGAAAGAGAATTTAGGTGAGCATGAGGTGCACTTGTTAAGTTGAACGTTTATTTATAGTTTGATTTCTAGTGTAAACTATAAATGCATGAGTTAATAATGCCATGTTTTTTCTTCAAAAAAAAAAATAATGCTCATGTTTTTGCGTTGTTGTTTGTATAAATTTATTCCTCAGAACATGATTTTAGTGGTAGTCGACCATCTATAGTTTAAATATAAGCATGCTTACATGGAGTTCCATAGCATAGTTATTCCAAAAAAGAAAAAACTATATCAATTTAATTTCTACATTTTTTTGGGTCAAAAGAGTTCCCATGTAGTTTCAAAATAGTAAAGTAACCTTTTTTGGGACACTCAGCATGGATCAAGCTGGTGAGAATGGTTAACACTGCATGTAATTATATAGAATGAGACCAAATCTCATGCACATTTTAAAGTAGTTTCAAATTCAAAAATAAAGGTGTATTGGATTTAGATTTTAAAAGACTTTAAGATTGTATTGACTTTTACTATTTTTTTAATAGCATTTTGCAAGTAGGACTTTTATAATGCTAATGCTAATTAGTTATCATGTATATTTTTCAAAGTTGTTTTGTTTACAAGTTTCGTTTGTTTTTATGACTGTTGAATTTGAATTATTTGCTTCAAGTTAGATTGAAGTTGTTGTGTAAAATGGTGAGCAAGTATACTCGTTCATAAAGAAGTAATAGAGTGGTAGATAGAGACCGTTTCTATGAAGATTGTGTCATCAATTTCCATAGAACAAGCAATCAAACATTTTGGCTGGTGTGCAAAATGATACATTATCATGTGTAAAGAATACATGACATTGGAGTTTAAGCTCTCATTAAATCCATTCTATTGGAGTTTAAAACATGTTAATTCACTTTATGGCCCTAAATCTCATGCCTAAGAACGTAACAAATTGTTAGTTAAATGTATCCACTAACTACAATATCATATTAAGCACCTACACAACTTAACAAATTGTTATATATTATGGTGAGACATAAACAAGGAACTTAAGTACAAATTCATTACTATAGAATAAAAGTAATAGGTGAGTGAGTAACTTGAGAGAACAACATGAACAACAAATGATCATTCAACCACAGGTGCTACAAGGTTATACATCTCCTCACTTTGGTCTTCACTGGACAGAAATGGAGAAAATGGATTCTGTAATTTAGAACTTAATTTGTGTAGGCACAACCAGATCAGAGACTTAGGGTAGAGCAACAACCTGAAAGCTCTACTTAATTCCCTGCCCTTGTCTTAGAAAATTAGGTCAACCCTAGTGTGCCCTAAAATGTGCAAAAGGCCCAAAGAATAAGGAATACTCCTTATTCTAGGATACCACAATTCAGTACATGGAGGGCGGCACACTAGTTGACATTTGCGCGCTCAACCTTATTCATCCTTTAGCACCAACTCATCAGTACTCTTGTATTCTCAGGTGTCACAACGCTTTGTTGTTAATCCTTGCAATTGATTTTTGCTGCAACACCTTGCATCGCTATAGCTTAACCTGCACACTTAAAGCAAACACGTGAAATATAAAAAGCGAAAGCACCTAGTGTGCTTGACTACAACTGACACTAACTCTACTGTTATTTGACCAAACAAAGACTTATTACCTAATTAGAATATACCAATTCAAGTAAAAAAGACTTGGAGCATTCTATTGACTTCACAAATGCTTTGTATGCTTTTAAGTTTAATTCCTAATCTCAATACTCTAATAGCTTTACATGTTATTCTCTTCAAATTTACATTGCTTCTGAATCTTTGAATGCTCTCATTTCTAAGAGTTATCAGGAGCATTCCATTGCCTTGATCATGATCATGAGTTTACTGGATCTTTCGAATTCAAATTTCTAAAAATATTTCACTATTATTTGCATGCTTCTATGTTTTTTCAGTCTGCATCTTCTGACATTTCAAGCCTTCTTACATATCCATTTTCCCATCACTGACCAATGATATAATATAAGTAGAGATTTATTTTCCAATCTTCCTTATATTGGAGACGGTAGATGAATTGAAAGAAATTGTGATAAAAGGTGTAACCAAAACACTTAAGAATTACCAAACTCCAAATTGTGGAAGGAATTTCGAAGAAAAAGATTTGTATACAAAGGAAAATAGAGATTATAAAGGAACTACTAAAAATTAAAGTGTCCGGTAATTGTTCTCACAAAATGGTAAAAAGAAAAGAAACATACCTCCTATATATTGTAGCAACCAAGACACCATTGGGGTACACAAAAACACCAAAAAGAGAGAAAAGTTCACTCTAAATTAGTTTGACCTACTATTTCAAAGAAAATTAAGCATATTGTATATTTAGTAGTAATTTCATCTTGATATGATTGTAGTTTATTTAACTATTTCATATGTTCATGCAGTGACGGCTGAAATATTTCATCCAAAAAGGATAATGAAATTAAATGATGAAGAATGTAATTTGCCAATTTACATACTCGACAGTCCGCCTAATGAAAAAATTGAGTTGGCCATAATTTTCATCCTATATCGGTTTTTTTATAAATTTCATCTTATTTTATAAGTTATCCATTTAATCATATTGTTAATGTTAATTGTTGCAAGAGTGAGATCATGGCTGTACAAATATAAGATATATCTAAGGTACAAGGAGGTTGCTGCAGTGTTTTAAGTCCAAACATATGATTTACCAAGATGTTTAAATGATTGTCAATCAATCGATCAATATTTAATTAGTTTGATACTTAGATCACTAAAAATAAATTATAAGATAATATTTTCTCTTCAAATCATTTCAAGTGCATGTTGATTCACGATGAGAGAATGGAAACGCTTCATCATAAAAATTGATTTCTACCAACCGTATCGTCGGCAAATTTTACATAAAATTATAGTACATAAATAATTTTTCGATAATGTGGTAGGAACAAATCAAATTTTAGGATGAACCGTATCTCTCATTCTGAGGCAACAAGCAAAGAACCAAACCAATTACTTGAAGTGATTTAAAGACAAATTATTATCTTAGAATTTACTATTAGTAATTTAAGTATCAAATTAATTCAATATTGATGCAAAATCAACATATATATATAAATCTTGGTAAATCATATGTTTGGACTTTAATCAATGTAGCATCCTCCTTGTTCCTTCAATATACCTTATATATGTATTACCAAGCGCAAGATCTACAAGAATTGGAGCAAAGACTATAAAAATGCAAGAAATGTAACAACGACACTAAGCAACAGATATGCTCACTGCATGCAATCAAACTGCACATGATCCAAAACCGTGCTAGACAAGTTAAAACGTAAACCTAATCTCTAACACACATACACAAAGTCACACTCACAAACACTACCAGATGGGGATTCATGATGTTAGCAATGATCAAAAGATGAATACGGAAGAAAAATAAAATATACGTACCTTTCTGCAGGGAATTGAACTAAGAAATATTTTTCATGTCCTTTCCTCTTGAATTGCTACTGCAACGTTTGATCGCTCACATCTTCCTCCTTTTCTTCTGAGTTGGTGAAATGGTATTTATTGGGTGGTGCATGTGAATATGGAATATAAAACCATAAAATTGATTATGAAATTAATCACAATTAAAGTGATTGATATTGTTTTTTATTATGAAATCAATCACAATAAAACTAATTGATATTATGCGATCTCTTCTCTTTTGAGTTGATTGTTTCCTTATTCGAGCTAAACTATGTATAGTTAGGTTTTCTATGTTTTCATTTGCAAAGATAGACGCAGCTTTCGATCCCTTTATTTGTTGTTAAGTGTTAGATTCACACATTTGAGCTTGGAAAAGCGCAGATAATGTCTTCGATAACTAGCAACTTAGCTACGCTTCATCTTTCTGCCCCATTTTTTTTAGTTTGTAATTTTGAGACAAAGTTGGATTTGGATCCAAAAAAAATTGAAACTGTAAAATTAAAAATGGCTGCAACAAACACCACTTATTACATCTAAAAAAACACCATCCATTGATCTATTTTATTTAAAAAGAAAGATTGCACTAACAGAATTTGGGTAAAAGAGCTTGAAAATAAGGGTTATTTTTAGAGTATACTACACTGTCTACTCTTTTGTATTAAAATATACATTTTCTTATCTATATATTGGAAACAATTGCACTCTCTCTTTGAGGGAAGCTTGAATTAACCTTTCCCACATCTCTTAGGTTAAAATCTATATTTTCTTCCCTTAATAATCTTTATTTTTATTTCTAATAATCTAGAAAGAAAATCTGACACTCAAAGTGCAAAGAAAAGGAGTATATACTAAAGCCGTAAATTAAAATATTTGATCAATATAAATCTTTAAAATTAAAATAAAGTTTACATTCTAAATCATTAAATTAATAGTAAATATTTAAATTTAATCATCATCATTGACATTGAAATTATAAAGAAATGAATTATTTATTTTCTTAAGTAGATATGAAAAAATATTTATTTTAAAATGGATTAAAGTGTAATAGAAGCATCTTTTACATAAGAGAGGAATTATTTGTTTTCTCAAATGGTACTCAAGCATCTCTTAATAGGAACATAATATACTCTAATTTTTACTTCTCAAAGGAAATGAGTGTATATTTTAATATAAGAGATGAGAGAAGTGTAATTTAAACTTCTCTTAGCTCTTAGGAAGGAGAGTGTAATTTACTCACTCTTTTTAACATTTTGACAATCAACATAAAACGGTTATTATGCTATAATCAGAATTAAATCCAGTAACGCAAACACAGCATTTTTACACTCCAAGTAGTATGTGCCATTATTTGGAAAACAATGATAGCGCAGAATGCAGAGCTTATAACACCAAAGTTTCTAGAGTCTTTGTTTTACCGGTGGAAGTATCGTCTACATACGTCCATCCAAAAGCTACAGATTGTAGCTTACAAAAGGTTGCGGTGAAACCACTTTGGGACACCAAACATGACTTTGGGACGCAGATCCAAACATAGGCTTAGTCACACTACTGCGAGTTGCAACCAGAAAATCAATTACGTGTATTTGAATCTCTGTTGTCAAAGCGAAAATGCGGCGCGGCCACCCCAAAAATTGATGCGGCGCAGGGTGCGGCGTAGCGGGCTATTTCGGTG
>Ga0209282_1000672_pt1 | contig 16994 bp, 12 predicted proteins | sample Mtrugardesep15_FD_187529 | JGI IMG/M metagenome (GOLD analysis project Ga0209282, IMG submission 187529) | Root nodule microbial communities of legume samples collected from California, USA - M. trunc garden sep15 (SPAdes) (version 2) | ecosystem: Host-associated > Plants > Roots > Nodule...
GATTATGGAGCGAAAAATTTAGGTTAAGACTTAACAAAATTAATAAATAAGGATAAGGATGCGGTGATACCGTATTAACTTGCCTTTAGAGGATAAGCATGAACACCAACATGCATGAACTCACATGCCATGAACCTGGATTGTTCAAAGCTTCGGTATAGCCAGATGAGAAATTGAATACGGTGGGAGAGATGCACCCTGGAAAGAAGAAGCTGAAGCTGGCATTGACTCTAATGAATCACACATGCCATGAACCTGGATTGTTCAAAGCTTCGGTATAGCCAGATGAAAAATTGAATACGGTGGGAGAGATGCACCCTGGAAAGAAGAAGCTGAAGCTGGAATTGACTCTAATGAATCACTGGGAAAAATGCATCAATTTTTATAACATTTGTCACCATCAGGAATAGTAGTTCTGATTTAGGAAATTATCACAGTCTCCGTATACCTCTGTACAGTCTTCTATAATTGATCATAGTCATATGACTATAATGGAAACTTGAAGTCTTTGAACACTATTTTTCATACAAGGAATTTAAACCTTGATGAATAATCATAACTTTTGATTTGATTATATGATAAACTCCCAAAAAATTGAAAACGATGAATGTTGCCAAATTCAGACTCAAGTGGAAAATTAAAATGGATGTTAAGCCCCATTAAACAGTCTATCTGATAACCCTAAACCATAAACACCTATCCCAGCACAACCAACCCACACCTACCAGGTCCAGACTCCTCTCTACGAATGACTAGTTGGTCCTCAGTTTTCCCTATATATCAGACATGGATTTTGTTATCCCTTTCGGTAAGTTCTATAGGGTTCTGATGCAAGCTTAAGAAGAATGTTTCCTTCTTTAATCTACATATCTGGATCATTCAAAAAAAAAATTTACACTTTATTTTTTATTCTAGTTTTGTTATTATCCCTATTCTCTCCATTTTTAAAAACAGACGTCCTGGTGATACAAAAACAGATACATCCACACCTCCATCCATCAACTACATGATTCTTTCTGTGCTCCTGTAATATATACAACTCAAAGAGCATGCATTGAACAGTTTGCAGTCAATGAATTAAAAAAAACCAAACTAATTGTTGATATACCACATGGACAGAAAGAAAAAAGAATCACTAAACCACTAAATTATTTTAAATCTAAGGCTTCTAGATACATCTAAGGAAATTGAGAAATGAACAAATCACCCAAAGGAAACAAAAAAATTCATAGTTTCACGAGCTTATGGAATTAGGAAAATGAAACAGACCGGATGGACACAGAAGGCATGAAGATGGGCTTTAGTTTGATGACCGTTACTTCTTGAAAGTCATCCATACACACCTGAAGCGATCTTTCGTGGAATAAGCATCCTCAGTCACATAGTATACTTTTCAAGTTTAAGGCAACAGCGGAAAAGGAAATTTGACATGCCAGAAATACCATGTTAATCAGTAATGTTAACGGATTCTTAACCATGTTAGTGATCAGGAATTTAATTACAAAACTTTAGAACTTTGAAGAATTTGTTAAAAGGCTATAACTACGGGGACTTAATTACAAATTGACATAAAACTACACGGACCTATGAAATAATTCAATCTCACTTCTATAACTACACGGACCTATGAAATAATTCAATCTCACTTCTACTGCAGCTTTTCAGAAGAACCGTTTAGCATGCATTTTTTTTGCTTTTTTCAGACACAACATTTTTCACCCATTAATACTAAAGCGGTAGTGGTGATTATAATCTATTCACACAGACATGAAGTGTATTTAGATCCTCTAAGCACTGCAAGCTCTTTTGAAATTCAACACACAACAGAGACATTTACTTTTCATTAGAAACAACAGGGAAGAGGTTGTGATAGTGATAAAAAGTTTATCATTAGCACAACATTTACTGCATGACTACAGGAAACATTATACTGCATAATAGTAATTCTTGGTATTAGCACATTTGCAAAAGACAAACACACTAAAGGCAATGTGTGTCTATCTCAAAACTCTTAGTATTACTTCTAATGATTAGTATCATTGGTACAATCATCAGGATAATCCAAACAACGAGACTAGCCTCTGATAGAAGCACTAGATCTGTAAATTACGATAGAAACTTACAAGACACAAGTGGCCAACAAAACTAAATTTCGAAAGACACAACAAAATTTGACGGTGATCTGAGCTCTCGTCTTTCCAGGAGGGCAACGTAAATAAAACACAACAGGAAATACGTTACTCAGAATCTGAGGAGTCAGCCGTTGTGCTCTGTCGAACACTTCTTTTGGTTTGTGCACCGGACCTTGCACGGTGTATTGACGATTCACCCTCTAAAAAGATAACTTGAGCTTTAGCCAACCTTTCTTCCAAAACCTCAGTGCTGAAGTCATCAGTACCACCAAGTTCATCAAAACCCACCTAAAACACATACCAGTATCGTCTTGATGTTAGTAAAATTACTTAAATAAAGAGTAAAACCCTATCCAATATAGCATTCCAGGCAATATTCATCAACTTTATCAACAAGTAAGAGCCTTTCAAAACATACCACATAATCATCCACTTTGGTATTCTTTATGAGGGCAATAGTAGGAAGAACAATGATCTTGAGCTTCTCAGCTAAAAATGGACTTTTTTCAGCATTTATTTTCACAAACCGAGTCTCAATATGCTGCTTCGCCAAAATACTTAAATGCTTGTCCACAACCTGTGAATGAACTGTGAGCACAGATGTTTCACCTCATTACAGCAAAAGAAAATATCACAATTGTGAGCGTGCTGAATTCAAATTCAAATTGTGGTGCATCTAGTGTCTAAGTTACTTTCCCTCCAATGATAAACAGATAATTCTAAATGAAATATCTGCACATTGTTCATTATGTTATTATCGACAATAAGAACAATGAACAAACCAGTATGCAATGTCAATAATATTTGTATAAAGTTCCTACATTTAAATTTAAATTCTACGAATAACACTAACACGAACTTTATGTAATCACGTGTGTAGGTGTCGGACACACGCTTTGGATCAGAAGTGTCGGTGCAACATAGTCGCAATTTGCATTTAATTTCACAATTGCTGCTAGTTTATAACGCGAAGTTGATTGATCATTTCAAATTCTACAAAAGATTATGAACACGAAATTGAAATTGTGCGAACCTTGCAGGGCCAATTTTCGCGGAAGAAATGACAAACAACACGTTCACTGGCTTTGACGACGGAGAAGAAGTCTTTCTCTGACGGAATCTCGGTGTAATCTCCGTGTCCGAGTGAGATCCAACGGCTACGCTTCTCTGCCATTTTCTTCATTTGTTGCAGCCTCCGTTCTCTTAGGGCTTCAAGATCGTCATCGTCGAGACGTTCAAGGGCGGCGATCTCTTCGTCGATCTTATCCTCGACGGCTTGAGCCACCGTCAGTACTTGATTCTCGATCACCTCTTGGATCTTTCCTCTGTCCATTTTTTCACTACTAGATCTCTCTCTTCTCTCCCTCGCTCTGCACTTTGAGTTCAAATTAAGGTTAATACGACGCCGTTTGAAAGTTCCTTTGAGTTTGGTATAGATTTCAATTTATTGAATTTAATTTACATCCTCTCCTTTTATTTTATTTTTTGAGACCGCTCCTATGTCCTTTTAAATTAAAAAGTCCATTTTTTTTTAATAAAAATTATCACATAAACCCTCAAATATTGAGATAACTTAGATTTAAATATTTATTGTGTATTACAATGTCAACTGAAATATGTTTACAAACACATTGTTTACCTCATGTTATTTTGGTAAAAAACACCTATTTTTTAGTTAAAAAATGTAATGATATTTTTTTTTATGTGAAAGATAGGAATTCAATGAAAATTTTCTATTTTGTTGCGATCAACTTATATTTGGTTAGCTTAGTTTGAAGTAGGTGGTATGACATAGATGTTGAAGGAAAATAAAATGTAGTGTTGCCTTTTTTTGTTTTATTTACTAATTATTTAAATTCATTTTCAAATTTAAAATTGTGGCTACTCAATTTCTAAAATATAAGACATTTGTCTCACTTATGCAATTGTGGCTGATTTTTCATGATTAACAAACCAGCTAATGATATGACAACTAAATGAATGACACATAAATGAAGTGTTGACACTATTTTTGCATCCCAATGTCATATTTTTAAGAAGCTGAAAATCATGGCATCAGCCTAAACGTGCGTTTGGTGGGTGTCCAATGCAATTCCAAACAATTGTCTTGTATCAATGCTACTTCAACGTGACTTTTAATGAAATGAAATTAATTGTTATTGAAACTTAATGTCAAAATTTACAAATTTATTTTGACTCAGTGTCAAAATGAGATAAAGTAAACATTTTAAAAAAGGGACCAAAATCGATGATTTAAAGATAGAGTTAGCAAATGAGATCTATTCTTAAACTGTTAATGAGTTAGATAAGAAGAGTAAGAAAATAAATTCTTATGTGGTGATTATGAGAACCATAGAAAGATGCACTTGGTTGATATAATATTTACAAACAAAAGCATGACCTCCAAGTACAATTATGACATTCACATAACAATAGATTGGCAGTTTTACGAACGTAAAGTCGATATTTGGGAAGTAATTGTACATATAATTAGAGGAGTACTGCTGGATTTTAGTTTTCAAAAAAATATAGATAATTTTTTTTTTTAGAAAGAAAGATGTCACTATTTGTCCCTCCAAAAATGGAATTCTATGCAAAGAGTGAAACATCAAGTGCAAAATTCTGCGCATACTTCCTCTTGGGTGAAACCACCAACAGGATATGACAAAATGCAACGCCCATGCAACAATGTTTGATAATAACATCATTATGGGATATGACATGTGTTTTAGAAACTCCGTGGGACAGATTATGCTTAGTAAATCAAGTTTCTTAATCTCAACTGCCACTGTTTTAGAAGATGAATTTATCGTTTTACTAGAATCTATAAAGACGGCAATCTCATACAGAGTGCATATTTTGTTGTTTGAAACAGACTGTAAGTCTCTTGTTGATACCCTTACATCTTCCATTGTTTCCATTGACGAGTTTGATAATCTTGTATTTCAATGTCGTAGTTTGTTGTCTAGTAATCCCAACTATGTAATGTTGTATTTGCTAAAAGAATATATGACATGTCACATGTGTGATGATATTGCCAATTAGAGTACTTGTGGGACGGCTTTATTTGCTACAAGAATACCGACATGTCACTTGTGGAGATACTTTGAATGTTGAACTTGCTAAGAAATACAAAGGAGAATCCTAGGTCCGCATTATATTCATAAATTTGAAACTATTTTTTTTTTTTAGTAATAATAATTTTGAAACTATTGTTTTATTGGAAGGCTGGATAAACCATAGAGTTTTGGTCTCTAGAAGTGTAACTCTTGTTGTATGAATGTATAAAGCTAGATACTAACTGGTGTGTAATTTTCTCGATTCAAATTTGGAACATAGTTCTAGTTTTGTTTGGAGAAACATTTGTAAATCAAAATTCATCTTAAAAGCCGGAAGTCGGCGGAGCATAGGTGATGGTAAATCTATCCCAGTTTTAAGTAATAATTAGATTTCTGGTACCCATATTATTCCACACCATGAAGGTATGTTTTCCCTAGCTGAATTAAAAGTAGCAGATTGTATGATTCTTGAGTATAAAGCTTGGAATGTCTCATTCATTAGTACGATTTTTATTATGATACTGCCTTCAATGTAAACATCATGAATACACCCATGTATCATTTTGTGACCGAGGACAAGCTTGTGTGGACGAAAGAAAATAATGGTGAGTACACGGTTCGTAGTGCTTATCGGTTGCATATGCAGGATTTTCTTGATATAAATCATTTTAGAGTTGATGGTGTGTGGGATTTGATTTAGAGACTTAAAGTTCCACCAAAGGTCACAAACTTTATATGGCGAGTTTGTAGAAATTGCCTTCCAACACGTATGAGATTGCGAGATAAAGAGGTTAATTGTCCCTCAAATTGTGCTCTTTGTGATTCCAATGATGAGGATGGCTTACACTTATTTTTTAAATGCCCCAATAGTTGTAATATATGGAGTATGTAGTGGCTCGTTGGCTGTTGTGCATGCAAGTGCCCCCAGTATTTTTTTGAGTTTATATAATATACTACATCATAGATCTCTAGCACGGGCACATGTACATACATATACATATAAATATGATGATAGAGAATCGTACTATAAATAATACATGCTTGGTAGAATTTCTCATCTATGTGTTTTCCTACTTTATTTCTTTTATAGGTCTTGCTAAACAATTGTTTAATGACACTTGTTAAGGATACAAAAATAAAAATAATTGATAAATTTTAGGTAGAAAAATTTACTCTTTAATGTTTCAATACATTGAATATACTATCTCCAAAACAAATTTTATTGTTTCGACTTCTTATAGGACACTTGTTAGCATTTCTCTTCTTTTATTTAACTTTATTTTTTCAAAAACAATACTTATATAATGTTATATACCTAAATTTGATTTGTTTATTATTTAAAATAATAATATCAATTATAAAAGTTCTTTCTAAATAAAATGTTCTAGTCAATATATATTTGAAACACTTAGTTTATTCTATTTTCATTTTAGAAATAAGAAAATTCACAAAAAATTATTGGAATATTTTAAATTTATTTAATGTTAGAAATTTATATGTAAATATTGCCCCCACTAGTTAAAATTTCTGGCTCCGCCACTGTATGTGCAGCTTTCACTCAGCTATTGATAACACCATTACTCAAGAGCAAGCTGCCCCACATATCGTTTATCATCTTTTGCTGGTTGAAGAGGCATCACTTTTCTCTTGTGTACTATGAAGTATCTGGAAGCAACTAAACAATAGGATATGGAATGAGACGGTTGATGCTCAATCCTTTGAGTGGCAAACAGCACGGAAAGTAAGTCATAAAACCAGCTAGCAAGCACCGCGAACAGAAACAACAAATTGGGTCAAGCCATATGTTGCGAGGTAAAAATGCAGCTTTCTCTAACCAATATAATAGAGTTGGCATTGGTATGTATATTAGAGATGAAATGGATGCATTTGTATTGGCCAAAACTGTGAGGTACACATAGGAGAAGTTTTAGGCCTTTGCATTAAATTGGGTCCATGAGCTTCAACTCAGGGCTATTGATTTTGAGCTTGATTCAAAGCGAATAATGGCTCAATTTTCGTCACCCAACTTTGATGTCATTGAATTCGAGGACATAATTGATAATTGTAGAGCTTTGTTCACACAATTTTACGTAAACTCTAGTGTTGAGTTTATGCGAAGACAAGCAAATGAGACAACTCATACATTAGCAAAGGAAGCCACGTTATTAGCTAGTTTTTATATATTGATTGAAATATCAAATTGTATTGAACACATTCTGATTAATGAAGTTTAAAAAAAAAACACGTGAACAAATTTATTTTTATGAATTATTTTGGTTTATAGATATATTTTAGAGTCAATTTAATTCTTAGTATCTTTTTTTAAAATTCTTTATATTATTTTTATCAACTTAATCCATAAAATTATTAATCCAAAAAATTAATAACAAAATAAGTACTACAATGTGTTTGAAATTTCTACATATTGAGATTATAACAACAATGTCTCACATTTATTGGTCTAAAATGGTTGTTTGCCCAACTCAAAATGTAAAATTTATTAATCATTTTCATATCTAACACCCGACAAACATTGGAAAACTGAAGTAACAAGATGAATCCAACATACTGAGAAATCGCTAACACCTTACACAGGGAAGCACTAACCATCTGGGTGAACTCTTAAAACAAACAGTAAACACACACGCCCTCCTATCACACATGCACTCTAATTGACATCAAGGGCATTTGGGCTTTCCCTTATTGTTAACCTTGTCTCTGTAGCAAGGACATTCATGCTTGTTCCCATAAGTCCCAGAAGGAACACATTTGCACTCATTGCAGCATATTTCACAGTACTTCACACACCTATCTTGAACCCCTGCTTTAGAGCATCTGTCTGAACACTTGCTGCTACAACTGGCTGCCATTATTAAAAGTGGAAATGTAACTTTAGTACACTCACCAAAAAAAGTAAAAAATAAAATAGACAAATTAAAATCAATCCTCTCATTTCATAATAGGTGAAGAAAATCTTACATGAATCCTCATATGCAATGGTTAGCTCCAAGAAAGAGGAGCATAGAAGAAGGGAACAGAATAGCAACATGGTGAAGAGAGGCTTCATTTTTGGCTTTCTTAATATTGTGTGTCTCAACTCTCAAGAGTTTGTGATAGCATTAGCAAGTAGGAGCAGTGTATTTATATTGATGAATCTTTAAAACTTGGGAATAGTCTTAAAAAGTTGGTGAAAATAAAATAATATGAAAAAGCAGAAAGATCAGTCGAATTTAATGTGTGATACAATAGAAAATAGGTGGAGTCGGTGTGTTGTAGGACTAAGGACAAGACACTGAGACAGCATGCAATGGTTTCAGTTCTGGCTCTCATCTCCACCCACGAATCCTTCTAGCGCATTCCTATCATTTTGTCCCATTCTCTTTGTTGCCTTGCTCTCTTTTATAGGAAAATGTTTGGTGAACACATGCATGTGTGTACACAGCTTAAGAGAGAAAGAGACTTTTAAGAGTGATGTGAGTAAAATAGGAAGAGAGATAGAGATTAAAATCAGATATAAAAGAACAAGGAAGTATTAACAACAGTAGTAAAGCTGCAGAGTTGACCTGCTGCTGACTTCAAGTTACTAGTAGTAAGAACAGTCATTGTCTAATGCTCCAAAAATTGCATACTTTAGAGTCAGTAGTCAATAAGCTAAAAAAATAAATGATTTACATTACAATAACCCATAATTTGTAAGTTATTTGTATAGCATAGTATTAACTATGAATTTGTTTAAAACCTCATGTTACTCTGATGGTAAAGGCATGGAGTTTAAGAGTGTGCTCTCCTCAAAGTTTTAGGTTTGAATTTTTAAGATGGCAACAATTTATGTGAAGGAGCCTTGCTCTAACTTCAATTGGACCTCCCACTAATAGACAATAAGATTGATTTTTCATATTAATCGGTTCTTAAGTTGGATATCAAATTACCAACAAAAAAACTAGATATGTCGACAAATGATTGATATTACCAATTTTATTTTCTCTAAAATATCAAATGCATCCCTTATAAAAAAAAAGTTTCATTAGTTTGAGAGAACAAATTTTTTGTTTTCACAAGGACGGTCAATTTAGCTCTGTTTTATCCCACCAAAGCTTAATGTTTTGACTCCTTTTCTCACTCTATTGATTTCTGACACGCACTATGCAAATCAGATTATATAATATAATTCAAACGGCATAAACACCTTATAAAAACCTCCAAAACACGTTAAAATATTTCGGATTTTAAAATCTAAATAAGACGCACGATAAACTCATAGGATGGGAAAAGTAACGGCCTTGCCTCACACGAGCAAATTCTCAATTTCTTCATATTACAATAGGAAATTAGTTTTCACAAGCTTTAATTCCTGGTGACTATAACTTAACATTCGCTGATTTACTTACATGTGGGTAATTTCAACTCACCACACTAATTAACTAAAGTTATAATTGTTATTCTGGTAAAAACCAATTCAAAATCACCATATAATACATACAAAGTCGTACATCAAGCTCCCATAATGTTTGATGGGCATACTGGATGGTCATCAGAGTCGTCCTTGGCATGGCCATTGCATGCTAGTAAGTTGATCTGCAAAAATAAAACAAAATTTTAAAATTCTTATTATTCCGCCTGCTAAGCAAAGTAAGAATCAAAGTATAATAGATCAGAACACAACTTTTATTTGCCTGCTTGAACGGAATCAGAGTGAAAAATGAATCAGGTCAACAATACAGTAACATTTTACTATAATTAAAGAAAGGAAATGAATGTAGGAAATCTTAATCATTGGATTATTATTTGATCTCTATTCATGCTTTTTTATCTTAATTATACAGGAAAAAATTTAAAGATAGCAAATTGAAATGAAAAAAATCTTACAAAATCCTTTCAATCACACAACAATTTTTTTTTTTAAGAAGTCAAACTACTCCACAAAATTGGCACCGGAGAGAATTGCACCTGAGACTTTGAGAGGAGCACGCTCCAAGGTCCCAAGCCAATACCATGAAGCCAACCCAAGTGAGTTTACAGCAAATTTTTATTAACATATTAAAAAGGAAAAAGCAACAGATTATATATTATTTAGTTCTGGAAAATGAAACTTAGTAAGATAAATTCAAGAAGAGGCCTTTTCTTTATCTATGAATGTGAATGGTGTTTTCTCCATTTTCTTCCTAGTTTTTAAGGATTGGCAAATATTGGATCCCACTTCCTCATTTTTCTTCTTCATTTTCCACCCTCAATCCAGAGAAGTAAAAGAAAACTGAGAGCAATTAAGACATCATTAAGATTCTCATGTTATATATTAAGGCATATATAAGAAGGTACAAACCTTGACAATTTCAGACTTGGTGCCAGGCCGCATGTAGGCTCCTAACACACTCATATTGAAATCCTGTATACAACATCATTTGAAAGAAACAAAGAGAACTCGGGTTAAAGAAAAGCTGTGGGATTAAATCCTAATTAATAAAATAATGACAGAAAAAAAAAAAAAAAATTGGAGTTCATTATGCCGAACAAATTTGTTTGCTCCAAAAGATAGAAATATAAGTTTTTTCTTGTCTTTCATAAAGCATTTCCAAAGAAAAGAGAGAAAGACGTCCAATAAAAAATGTCAGAATTTAACAAGGACAACACAGAAACAGCCAAGTGCCAACCCAAGTAAGCAGAATTAACAAGAAATGGATGAGAAAAATCTTTATGTCCGATATGAATAGTGAATGATATTTAACCGTTCAAATCCCCAAATTGTGCATCTTCTCAATAAGCTTGCTAACTAGGATTGCCTTTTCTTTTTACCAAAGGCTGGGATACGCCAAACAGAACTTACCCTGAAAGGATCGCCTCTCAAAGATTGAACAAACATGGAACTTCCTAAGCTTTTACCCTGCATAGAAGTAAACAAGTAATCTCAATACTACGGAGCAATGAATAAAAGCGCAATAATCAAAGCATCAATTGTTCCTCTTCCCGTGCTGGCATCAATTGTTCCCCCCTTCCCCTCTCTCTATTCTCTTCCATTATGTATTATATTAATTAGAGATGGTTGCAGTTAAGTAAATTAGATAATTGACATACCTCCAGGGAAACATCTCTCAGGCGTCTCCCTGTTTGAGCACAGCAAATACGGACTATGTGTTCATCACAACTTCCACTTATAATGTAGTCCCTTCCATTCATGTAATAAGACCGAGTGTAATTTTGAGAACTTTCAGTTGGAGCTATATCAAAAACTAAGTGAAGCCTACCATCAACAGCAAGAAATTGTCTAACCTGTCAAAATTGACAAAGATAGTCGGGACACCAACAATGTTTTCAAAGATAAAAATTGCAAAAAAGCAAAAACAAAAAAAGTATGTAGCCAATCAATTGAAAATATAGTGCATATAAAACAAAACTTCAATTGACACTGCTATGAAGCTTTAGCAGATTTTTCCAGCACTTTGCATGCAGGCAAAAAGTATGTAGGCAATCAATAGCAAATATAGTGCATACTGCATATAGCCTATTTCAGCAATTGCCCTTTGCATGCAGTGAGCAGAAACAAACCACACTACAAAGTAAAATACCTCATTATCAACTGCCGATGCTAGAATATATTGGTCATCTGGAGAAAAACAGACCATGACATTTCCTTTAGAGCTAGAAGCAGTGAAGCAAGGCTGTATTGGTTTCTGTCTCAAGTCCCACATCTTGACATCCTGATCAAATGATGAAGTAGCAAAAATTGACGGGGAATGATTTGCAAACTTGACTACATTAATATGCCCGCGATGCATATCTGTGAAAACTTGTAAGCGCTTTCCACTGTTGATGTCATACAAAGCAACATTTCTTGAGTAACCACTTGCAAGAAATAGTTCATCCGTAGCGTTAACATGAACAGATGTCAACTGGTCAAATTCGTCAAAGGTAACACAACCAGAGTTCCCATATAGTCCAGTAATTTTTCTTGGTATATGGTTGATGTCATACAATTTCAGGGAGCCATTATCTGAACCTGCTATAAGCTGACATACATTACAATAAAAAACATAAGAAAACGCTATTGATACAAAAACCACTGGAGGAACAAATGCTCTAAATCTAACTAAACAGAATGCATTACTTCACCGAATGAATGCATTCCTTAGATAAATAATCTACCTCATCCCTAACTATAGAATCCTCTAGACAAATTTCTTTGTCCCATTGTATAGGACCTCTTCAAATTTCCTGTATTAATTATTTATTTACTAACATACTCCTAATAATTTTATCACTTTTTCTGTATCCAGCAATAAATACTGAGAAGGAAAGATAAAAAAACTTCTCTCCTAAACGGTAAACTTGTAAAAACAATACCAATTGTCTAGTTTCGTGATTTAGTCTACAAGGTCCTATATTTAGGGAACATAATTGTAGTCTACAAGGATATACTAGCAATCTAGCTTTCTTGCAGGAAATCAAAAAGTGACATATCTCATTAAAACTACTTAAGACTCAACAAGACTGTCTGATCATGTATGACAAACAACAAATTATGTTCATTGATTGATGTGGCAGTGGCATTATAGAAGAATCGCTTCAATAATTTACAGTATATATATGTAGCCAGTACCTGTTAGTATTCTCATATAAACTAACATCCATGGTAGATACAATCTCTATCAATGACTTCTCATGCAACATACCTTAGAAGGATATTTCTTGAGCCAACAAAGACCCAAGACACTATTCATTGCGCCAAGTGATGGGATATAACTCACAATGCGTTCACTCTCATGATTAATAACAACTACTTCGCCATCTAAAGTTCCAAAGACCATCAAGCTGGAGTCAGATGGGTGATACTCAAACTGCCTTGGACGAAAGCCCTTATCTAATTCAAATCCTGATACAGAAAGGGGATGTAAGGAAGGCCAAGTTGAAGACCCCAGTTTAGCAGCAGATAGAGACCTAGTATAAAAATGTTGAGACGTTCCAGAAGGATGTGATGGGCGACACTTAGAAGATTGCACCTTAATGCGGCCTGATTTTGTTTCTCGCTTGTGTAAGATACTTAAAACACTCTCTCTGCTCTTCCATCTGTATGGAAGATATTCAAAGTTTTGAGAAAATATTCCAGCAGCACTTTCCTTGTCAATATTTCCGATAGGCAGATTATCTAAACTTTTCAGATTCGGTAATGAAGCTATCATGAATTCTCTGTAATGTTTTTGCTGACATATTGGTGACGCGTGACAAGACATATACTTCATAGAAACATCATCACCATTCTCTGTAAAGGAACTGCCCGATGACTCTACTTCATTCTGTAACGTAAACAGTCGAAGTTAAAGATAAAAAAGGATTTTGAAGTTATGGCTTGGATAATACAGACGTAAGAAATAGTACAATAACCTGAATCACTTTTAAGCTATTCAATAACAAGCATTTCAATGTTTTTCTTACAGCAAGCATATTAAAATCTAACACGAAGAAAGTCATAAACTAAAGTTCCAAAATACAATATGACCATAAAAGCAAAGTAGAAAACCATAAAGAAATTAATTTGACCACCTGAGTATATTAGCGTTAAATTATAATCATTGCAATAAGCCAATAACTTAATAGCATTTTATAAGACAATCGCAAGAGCAAGCTAACATAGAAGTTATACTTACAATGTTCGTGATTATTTTAAAATCCAAATTATGATGTTTTCGTGGTTAATAGTAAATTAATTATAATAAAGTAGACAAACATTATGAAAATCTCAACAAAAGAGTGGCAAAGAGTTGCCATTATGGTTTTGATATAGAGACCAGACCACTACGAAGGAAATATATTTTCAAAGCAAAAAGTAGATTGGCTACCTCGCTCTTAAGAGGCATTTGTAAACCCCACCTAGGAAAAACATCTGACAACCAATTTCTATGATGATGATTTGTCAAATCAATTTCACTATCATCTGATGAGTCCTCAACCATGCTTTGAACATCATAACTCATAACTTCATCAAAGGAATAAACATTTCTAAGTGGATCCTCAACATCAATGTTAAGATCTGTTAGTTCCCTTGTATCAATGCGGGATTCACCAATAAAAGGAACACTGACAAGCTGACTAAAATCAGCAGTGGCATCTGACTTCCCACTGGACGAGGTAAAAGATGTTCCCATATCATTACGATGCTGCCAATATTGAAACCTTAGCTGAACCAAAGAAGGAAGCTTAGAGAGAACTGCAATAGTTGTCCAAAGATTTGAAATCCTTGTTTCACACATTGAGAGACACGTTAGATTGGGCATGCAATTAAAACAGTCTTCTTCAAAACTGGAAAGGGAAGAACTGAAATCAAGATTAAGTGTGTGCATATGCATGAACTCCCCCATCAAGCTCAATTTCCGAAAACGCCAAGACCTTATTGTCAGAACTTGGCATGCCAAACCTCTTTGTGAGATATCTCTGGTGATTAAACCCAAAATTAGTCACGAAAATATCAGTTGCAAGAAAAACATAATACTCCAGAAAGTGAAGCCATTGAGGCATGTTCTCCCAATAATGAAAAAATGGCTCATGCTTGAAACTTTTAGGAAACAACTGTACCAACTTATTGGTATATCAATAAGAATGAAGCACCTCATGTAATTATATTAATTGGTTACTGTAAAAACCAAAGGTAATCCTTATGATGCGTTTAATACACACCATGGCACAGCACAGACATAATAGTGTTATAAGACTAACACTGTCCTAACATAACATGTTTGGTGGTAAACACACAATACATGCAAAATAGTGTTGTTTGATATGTGAAATGTTTATTTCTCACAACATATTATAGTGTGTGTGATTAACTTAATACAGTAAAAAATAGTATTCTATATTTTAACATGAATATATATGTGTAAAGAGTGAGTGAGAGAGAGAGAGAGAGAGAGAGAGAGAGAGAGAGGAGAGGGGTGATAGAGCATATGGTTAGTTTGGTTTGATAACAACTTGTTTTCACTATTTCCTATACAAATATTTGAAAACAGGAAGCATGGTGGAAAAATAAAAGTTTTCCAATTGAAAGTGAAAACAGAAGGCATTTTCTCAAGCCAAACAGACTTATAGTGGTTGATTAGAAAGTTGAAATGGGTATTTTGTCTTATAAATAGTTGTTCTTAGGAAAGAAATTGTCCCAAGGTTTCTTGAGTACCAAAATTTGAAGTTTTATGCTATGTCTCAGCATCAAATTTGTTTTGTTCTATGACTATTTCTAAAATCAAACATGGAATAATTTTTTCGTCATGTCTAGTCCCCCTTTAAAAGCAAATCAAACAAACCTTTAGTGACATAAAAGCCTGTATATCAGGACAATAATGTTACATCCCCATTTATATGAAATCATTGTGCACAGGTTAAAAACCCAGCTACAATGCAGCTTGTTGATTGTTCTGAACCAAGGTATGGAAATTCCATGTTACCATCTAAAATTAACCGAAAGGTGGGAATAAACTTTAAAGGTGAATAAACAATAAAAAATACTTCATTTTTACAAAGATAATACATGACAAGCATCATAACATACCTTAAGAAGTCTTTTGCAAATGACATATCCTGTAGTTCAACTATTCGAAGCTTTTGCTTAACAGCACGCATCAACGGTAATACATATTCTCCACTTAATACACATGGTGATTCATTGTGTACATCAACAGCTTCTATTTCAGTAGTGTCAAGGCTCGTGCATATCTCCAAGAGTGGAGCAAAATCAATATCCTTAAGGTCGTCAATTAAAATGTCCAGGACAATCGGCTCTAGGTGGGATTTTTTTACCTCAGCCTGCACAGTGATGGTAAGGTTTAGCTTCTAATCCATGAAAAGGATAGATAACAAAATTGAATACATTCAAATTCAATGCTCCCTGCGCAAGCAGAGTCAAGAGACGAAGAACTGGATTACGAAAAGAAAAAAAAGTTTGAAATATAACTAAAAATTGATTGAATACCAGGCCTATTTGTTATGGATTATTAAAAAATTTGATTTTTAAACTCAACAATCTAGAGATTAATGATAATCACTTTTTTTAAAAAAATCAGCTATCAAAAACGACTTCATTCTCGAAAATAGATTCTCATTTTAGACAATTTTAATTTTTGTTTCCTTTCAGATTCTCATTTTTTTGAAAACTTCAAAAAGTGATTATTTTGTTATAAATTGTGATTTTTTTCACAAAAAAAGCTCTAACAAACAGGCTCTAATGTAGCTTAAGTAAGTATGAATCTCTTGTCCTCACTTATCAACACACTAACAATTACATGAATATATAGTTGAATATAACAGAGATAATTTAGCAGTAAATTATGTAATGGAATGGAATAAACATGAGACCTTGAAAAAGCTTGACAAAATAGCAGCATGAGGCAAAACACCATGTCTCCTGCAAGAATCAATATACCTAGAACCAAAACCAATATTAAATAATTAGGAAAAAATCAACAATAGAAAGAAAAAAACATAAATCAACAAGTTAAACTATTATTTATTAACCACTATACGAAATTATCAACTATGATCACGATTAATTTAAGGAAACATCTCATACTAAGCGCGCCGCAGATCGAAATTCTGAAATCATTTAGTTGAACTATGATCATCAAGTAACCGATTCAAATAATTAACAGTATAATTGATAGTGCATTTTGAATTGATGAAATGTACCTGTTTTCTAAGGTTAAGATATCTTCGGCCATGGCGATCGAGCTTGATTGAAATAACCAAATCGACGAAACCAGGAAGGGATAAGAAGAGTATATATACGTCACAATGAAAACCACGGGTTCACGGTTTTTTTTTTTTTTTT
>Ga0209282_1000674_pt1 | contig 16967 bp, 14 predicted proteins | sample Mtrugardesep15_FD_187529 | JGI IMG/M metagenome (GOLD analysis project Ga0209282, IMG submission 187529) | Root nodule microbial communities of legume samples collected from California, USA - M. trunc garden sep15 (SPAdes) (version 2) | ecosystem: Host-associated > Plants > Roots > Nodule...
AAAGATATATATATATATATATATATATATATATATATATATAGAGAGAGAGAGAGAGAGAGAGATGAGATCAGGTCTTTCTAATCCTCTGTGTTCCCCTAATTGGTACACTACACCTAGTTCTCATGAATATTTCTCTTGTTTTACGATGGTTAACTTAAATAGCCCTAATCAGTCCCTTGACTTAGGACCCTCTTCTCAGTTTACATTCCCTAATTCCTTAGGTGATCTAATATTCTTTGAAGGTTTTAAGAACGTTAACCTAATATCAAAAATAAACGATTATCCATTCCTAGACTAACCCTGTTTATTTGAACAATTGAGTTAGGTCTAAGTTGAAGTTATGGTCAGTAGTCATTCATTCTCACAAATCATGTTTATATTTGATCAGGATATCAAAAACATTAAAAACAATTGAATTCAATAATAATAAATTAATATTCACAATAATAGAGTTTCATAACAACATGGTTCGATTAGGGTTACATCATAATCATCTCAGACCTAATCTCTAAGAGATTTAGCAACACATTGTAACTAAAAACAAGATATAAAAGATAAAAACATACCTTAGAAAATAAAGGAAAAGATAGATTCTCTCCAAAAACTCCAAAGTAGCCTTCCTCTTGAACTGCTTCAGTTCTGAACGAGCAATTCCAAATGAGGAAGGCTGGTATTTATAGTGAGAGTTTCTACCTGGGTTTGGGAAAAAAGTGAGGGCTTTACCCAAAATACCAACAGGAAAAGACAAATGTGCCCCGAGTTTTTAGGTGCTCGAGGCACATCTCCAGTGTGTTAGGCACATAGGTGTATGGCAAAATCCATGCACGAGGCATATGGATAGTGTGCTAGGCGCATGGCTGCCTACACCATGTTCTAGGTTCCTATTTCATGTGCTAGGAACATTTGTCATGTGCTAGGCATATTGCAAATGTGTTAGGTGCATGCCTTTCCTTTCCGGGGCCCAAATTCTCCGATTTTATGTCGTTTTAAGACTTCGTCTTCAAATAACTTGCCTCGGTACTTTGGGAACAAAATTCCTTCCTATGTAAAGTCTCTTGAGGCCTCTTGAATCTTCATTCTTGTCTTCCCAAGGTCTTGGCAATACTTCAATTTTTCTTGCTTTTCTTGTTGTTTAAGTTTGCTTGTGAACTCCAAATATCATGAATTTACATTAAAAATTATGTAATGACAAGATTTCATCATGGACTTTTCGAAGAAGCTGTTCTACGAGATTTTGGTCGAACGAGAAGGTTTCTCTTTTCCTGTCGAGGTTGTATATGAATGGATTCTTGAATTTTTCACTCACTGTCAGAATCTTGGCCATAATTTAACTAGTTGTCGTTGGTTGTACCCACAAAAGGAAAACAAGGAGCCTCATGTGAATGTTGACAAAGGAAGATCGAAAGTTATTTCCAAAAAGCAAGAATGGGTGCCTTTAAGAGTGAACACTTCCGGCATTTGCTCTTTCAATGCATTTGTGGCCCTGACCGAGACACAGGCACATGTTGTGGATACCGTGAAAGATGTCGCAGCCAACTCCTTTAGATTTGCGTTGCAAAACGTGACTAATGAAGTTCCTTAGCGTGTCCTGGCTCATGTGGACGTGCCTGTTTTGGAATTGGTGACAGATGAAGCGCATGATGACGTGCATTTAGGCGCAGTGGACAGAGTGCTCCCCGATTCTGATGTTACACGGTCTCCGGTCGCTTATGCTCTATCGTATTCGGTTGAGCAAGTTGACGTGCAGGAAGATCTCTCATACATAATCCTAGCACGAAGTGATTTGCCTCCTCTTGCGCATACTGAAATCCTTGGTGATTTCAGTGCAGATGCCTTGGAACCCCCTCTTAATTATGTTATACATGCTGCTGTGGATGTCTCAGCCATGTGACAACTTGTTGTTCCGGACTCAGCAAACAGTGCGGTAATGGATGACGTGAATAGCTCCTCGATGGCGCGGGAGGATGGCATGCAACATAGTAATCTACGCATTCAGCAAGACCTTGATCTCTGGCAGAGGATAAAAGATTATGATCAGCGTTAAACAAAGAATCCGTTTGTTCCTATCCTGTCCAAAAAGCAAAAACAAATGTTGAAAAAGCACCAGTTTGATGGAAAGGCGCCTTACCGAACCCGGTCCATAGGTGAAGCTTCACCTCCTGCCAAATGAATATTTTCTTCTGGAATGTCCGAGGTATTGGTAACTCCAACATTAGAGTTACTTTAAAGAATTTATTTTTGACTCATAAACCTTTATTAATAATTATTGCGGAACCTATGATTACTGTTGCACAAATTCCATCTTGGTATTGGACAAGTATTGGTGTTTTGAATTTATGTGTTAATGAAAGAGGCTCTTTGATTCTGAATCTATGGGAAATTTGGGGAAGAGATATCAATCCTTATGTGATTTTTGTGTATTCTCAATGTATTATTTTGGAAGTTTCTTGTCATCAAACCACTGTTTATGTCGCGGCCGTTTATGCTAGCACGTCATACTCTACACGCCATCAACTTTGGCATGATCTCACTCTTATGCTTGGAAGGTATCACGGTCCTTGGTTTTTTTTAGGTGACTTTAATGTTGTTTTAGGTGCGCATGAGAAGCGGGGTTGTCAGACTCCGCCTTCCACGTCATGTATGGATTTTCTTCATTGGTCTAATGCTAATCTTTTATCGCATCTCCCTTCCTTTAGTTCTTTTTTCACTTGATCCAATGGGAGGCTTGGGTTAGATAATGTTGCCCTGCAACTTGATAGAGCCATCTGTAATGCTGCTTGGTTGAATCTCTGGCAGCGTATGAGTTGCAATGCTCTTGTTTGTCACCATTCTGATCACCACCCTATTTTGATCTTGGTTAACGATTCTAATGTCAAACATGTTGTGCCTTTTAAATTTTTCTAAACTTGGACTAAGCATGGGGATTATTGGCGGCTAGTTTTGGAGAATTGGTCCAAGAATGTATGTGGTATTGGTACGGTTCATTTGAAACTTAAATTAATAAATCTGAAGAATGCCTTTAAGACTTGGAACCGAAATGTTTTTGGTGATGTGGACAAACAGGTTCACATGGCAGTTGATGAGGTTAATCGTATTCAACAACTAATTGACACAGTTGAAATTTCTTATCAGTTATACGCATAGGATCTTGAGGCGCAACTTCTCCTCACAAAAGCATTGAATTCGCAGGACACTCTTTGGAAGGAAAAGGCTAGAAATTATAATTTTATTCATGGGGACCGTAACACTTCCTATTTCCAGTAGGTGGCCAAGGTGCACGCGGTTTCAAAAAGTATGTCTATATTACAAGTGGTGACACTATTCTTACTACTCTAACTGATATAGAGGCACATATATTGTCTTATTTTCAATCCATTTTTAGTGTTGACAATAATTGTGGAACTAATAATATGGTTGCGCAGTTGATTCCTTCGTTGGTGATTAATGTTGATAATGACTTGTTGTGTCGTACTCCACTGAGTTCTGAGATAAAATCTGCGGTTTTTGATCTTGATGGGGATGGTGCATCGGGTCCGGATGGTTTTTATGGTCACTTTTATCAACCATTCTTGGATAATGTTGCGACTGATGTTGTTAATTCCATGCAAGAATTTTTTAGTACAGGTGTTATGGTGCGACATGTTAATTCTAATTTGATTGTGCTTGTTCCGAAGGTTCCAGGAGCAAAAGCTATGGGGGACTACCGCCCTATATGTCTCGCCAATTTTCAGTTTAAGATTATAATAAAAATCATTGCAGACAGACTGCATCTATTATTATACACATTGTTTTCGTTGAACAATGTGGATTTATCAAGGAGCGAAACATATCTGACTGTGTGATTCTTGCATCCGAGGCTATCAATTGTATGGAAAAACAAAAGTTTGGTGGGAATGTGGCTTTTATGGTGGATATCTCAAAAGCTTTCGACACTTTGGATTAGAATTTTTTGCTTTATGTCCTTATGCAGTTTAGTTTCTCTGTGATTTTTATAGATTGGATATTGACTATTCTTCAATCTGCTCGACTGTCTATTCTAGTGAATGCTAAGGTGGTGGGTTTCTTCTCCTGCTCTCGTGGGGTTCAACAAGGGGACCCCTTGTCTCCGCTTCTCGTGAGGAGGAGCTTAGCCGGGATTTCTCTGCTGCTCAGTTTGAGGGTCGCATTTCCCCTATGTCATATGCTCGAGATAATTCTTTCCCCACTCATATTTTGTATGCATATGATGTTAGGGTTTTTTGCACAGGTACAAAGAGGAATATTTGATGTCTGTTGAATATTTTCCATGACTACTTGGAGGTGTCGGGGCAGGTTGTTAACAATTCAAAAAGTAGGTTTTTTACTGGTGCTATGATAAGTGCCCGTGTTCAGATGCTTGGGTTTAGCGCGGGGGTCATCCCTTTTAATTACCTCAGATGTCCTATTTTTAAAGGGAAGCCGAAAGCTCCATACTTTCTTTCCATCACTGATAGAATTAAGGCGAAGCTCACTACTTGGAAAGGTACAACTCTCGCTATCATGGGGCACATTCAATTGGTGAAATCTGTTATTCGTGGAATGTTGGTGTACTCTTTCCATGTTCATATCTGGCCGCATCAGTTGTTAAGTTTATTGGATTCTTGGATTAAGAATTTTATCTGGAGCGGAGATATTCATTCTAGGAAGGTTTGTACCGTTTCTTGATCTCAAGTCCACCCGTATGATTAATGACTCTTTAATGTTGAATTGGCTTGGGAGCTTGTTTCCAAGGATTGTCAATGGTCGGTTCTTTTTAAGAACAAATATTTTTCTAATGGGAGACCTCGTTTGCGCTATATAAAATCATCAGTTTGGTCTAGCATCAAAATGCATGTTAGTACGGTTACAACTAATTCTATGTGGCTTGTGGGCACTGGTGAGAATATTAATCTAATGGTGAGAATATTAATCTTTGGTCGGACAATTGGCTCGGGGAGCTGCTTCTTGATTTGCTCCAAATAGATCTTGTTTACCATGCTCGTTTTTTGGGAACAGTTGCTTATGTGATTGATGATGGCAGCTGGAATTTCCCTGGTGGTTTGCTACCCCACGTGACTCCTTACTTGGCTTCCATGGTGCTGCCGACTTCACCTCTTCCAGATTCTCTAGTTTGGCAGCACCCTACTGACGGTAAGTTATCTGCGAAACATGTAATGCTTTTTCTGAAGCCTGCTGCACCTGTGCTTCATTGGCCGGATTTGATATGGCAGTCTTGCATCCCTCCATCTCATTCTTTTATTTTTTGGCGTCTATTTCATGGAAAGATGTCTATTGACGAGAACCTGGTGCTCAGGGTTGCGTGAATGTCTCTGTTTGTAATCTTTGTATGAAAATTGATGAATCTTCTGTGCATTTATTCCTTCGTTGTTCCTTTGCGGTGGAGCGTTGGACTTGGATTGAGGGTATGCTGAATTGTTCGCTTGATCTTGCATCTATTGTTTCCTTTCTTTCGTGCATTCCTGCCCGTTGTTCCTCTCATACCACTGATATTTATGTGGCTGTCGTGGTACATACTTTACATATTATTTAGATTTCACGTAATTCGTTACGGTTATCTACGGATGTAGTGTCTATGCATGTTCCTCTCCTTGATGCCTTTTATTTTGCTACACACCATATGCGTTTCAAGGACATTATTACCGTGCATTGGAAGGTGACTTCCCCTCCGTGGTTGAAGGTTAAATACGGATGAGTCGGTTGTTGGTAATCACGCTGCTTGTGGTGGTCTCTTCTGGGATCATTTAGGCACATTCCTCGGTGCTTTTACCTGTAATTTAGGTTTTGACTATGTTTTTTCATCGGAGATTCAATGGTTTATCTTTGCTTTGGAGTTTGCTGCCCAAAAATCCGACTTTACCGAGTGACTCTACAAGTGCTCTGCTTGCCTTCAAAAATTCGACTTTGGTTCCGGTTTTGCTTTGTAATCGCTGGCATAATGCTTGTCGGCTTGGTGTGCAGGTGATCTCATCCCATATTTACCGAGCGGGAAACTTTTGTGCTGACAGGTTGGCTAATATGGGGCACGCAGTTCATGGGGTTGTCTGGCTATCTGCTTTACCACCTGAGTGAGTTATGAGTTCTTTCGGGACATATGTGGTCTGCCGAACTACAAATTTCCCTAGATTGTGGTAGATTTTATTTTCTTGTTTCTTTGTAGCTGAGGGTTTTGGCTTAGTCCCCCCTCTTCGTATATATTTTTTCCCCCTTTTTTAATAATATTTTGAGATTGGCAGCATAGGATGAAGGTTCTCCAGGATGCCAACCTAGTTGGGATGCCGATGTTTCCTCTTGATGTCTGTCATTTATCCCGATTTATAAAAAAAACCTTTGTTCTAATCATTTTTTAACATAAATTCATCTAAATTTGTCTCAAAACACCTTTTGAGGTGCAGTTTTAAATTTATTAAATAACGATTAAACTTAAAAAAAAAAATTAAGTCAATTTCATTATCGTCTTATAGTGTATGGATCTACATACTAGGTCGGGACAATTTAAATTACATAGTGTTTTAGACTCATCTTACAATAATTGAAATCAAGCTATAGTTTGTTATAGTAGAGAAATTAAACTACAGTTATATTAGTTTACTAATGGTGCATAAAATTGATTTTGGTTTTCGGAAAATTGATTTTTTTTTTTAAATCAGGTATCATCCATGTGCAACTACGGAGATTAAACTGTCGATTTTTGTAGGATCTAAATGGATGAAAAATTCTCCTTAAAAAATTTAACATTGCTCCATGACCAAGGTTGTATTCGAACTTAGAACTTTGGTTAAACTAGAAAAAGACCTGCGCCATCTATCACGCTCTTTGGTTTCGTGGAATTGATTCCATTCTTAACAAAATCAATAATAGATATAAGACCCGCAAAAATCTCTATTATTTTTGTTTGCACAAAATATCTTTATTTACACATCAAAAGTGATTTGAGGTTCTACTTTTGATAACTTATTTTACAATTCATCATGTGTTTGTCCAACTTTGTTCTTTATACCCTTTTGAGCAATTAACTTACCCAAAGCAAACTTTGTGCTCGTGGGATATATATTTGTAGTTCTTTGTTCATCAGAAAGGTGTGGTGAACACGTTCAAAAGGTAGAAGTTCTTGCAAAAGATTCATCACGGTTAGTTTAATTACTCTTCTATAATATTATTTTCTTGCACCATGTCTAAAAGGAGGATATGTTATAATAGATGGCATCTAGTACTTTACATTATCTCCTGTCCTGATCACTTAGAAGATTCAAACATATATAAAACCTTTTAACTAGCCCGAATAAGTACAATTTCTGTCTCTCATAAACCTTTTTTCACATGTCCGAGGAATGATGACATGGTTAGGTTTATTGAAAATAACATAGTTTTAGAATTTGTTTATTTTTTAATATTTAATGAGAAAACATTTTTTATTTGAAAAGACATATTTGTTGAGAAAAGGGAATTTACATAATTGAGTATATGGGATATTCCTTGTAACATCCGACATTAACGAGGAAGGCGAGTGGTTGTCGATATACAAGGCGTGACAATGAGTAGCACCAGACAATTTTTAAACAAACCGAATCCACATTAAAATTAGAGGGGTTCTTAGATCGTTAAAGTATGAGACAACATGGTTGAAGAAAGACTTCTAAGAATTTTTTGGTACTACCTATACCAAAAAAATGCATCTTCTTTTTGGTAGCACATTATGTAAGAACTCATGAGTTAAGCGTGCTTGATTTGGAGCAATTTTGAGATGGGTAACCTTATGAGAAGTTTCTTAGAATGCGTGCAAGTTATGACAAAACACACTGAAAAGACTTGTGTTGGTTCGTAGGATCAGGTGGCAATACTTGAAGTCATATATATTACAAGGAGTATCAGAGTAGACCTCTCCTAGTACGATGTGGTTCGGGGACGAACCAAGCGAAAGCTGGTGGGCATGTAACGCCCGAGGCTGAGGAGGGCGGGAAGTGGTTGTTGAACCAAAGTGAGTTTTAGAATAATGTCTCTAAGGTTTATATGATAACAATATATGAAAGAACAATTGAGTACTCTAATGTGTGTTTAAGTGCGCATGACCATAGAATCAGATTATGAATTCAAAGTCAAGTTTTTGGTTCTAATATATCATGTTGTAAAGGCAAAGGAAGTATTTTGGTACTCAAGAGAAGTTAATAAGACGTATGAAGACTTAGAAGATGATTTGAAAAAAAGTCAACAAAAATTCAAAGCTTTGGTCAAAAGTTGCATTTACCCTTGAAGACTCTGAAGGAAACATGTTCTGATGGACATGTAAGCAGTCAACATTCTAAAGAGACTTTAACCAGTATTGGAACGTCACTTTCAAGATCTGATCATATTGTTTGTCTTCTTCTGACCACCACAAAACAAACAAATAACTTCATTGGCTAAGAGAATGTAACAAATCATTCCCAAGAAAGTAAAGGATCCCTTTAGCACTATTCAACGACATTATTCCTTAGAGGCAAAGTTTTCAAAACTGATCGGAACTTTTCAAGGACGAATTTGATGTGTTGTCATTCTTCAAACAATGATTCTCTCATTTCTTCCCTATTAAAGAACCTGGGCAGTTTGAAGAACTTAAGAGACTACATATTATTTACAAGTGTCAAAATTCTGTTAAATTCAAAAGCGCACAAGCACTTAGAAATTTTTTTACAAACTTCATTTCATAGAATTACTCAATGTTAAAAGTTACTTGAACTTTAAGTTTAGTTTACCACTCAATGAGTATAAAGTGTAAAAAATTAAACTTATTTGTTGTAAATTCTGATTGTATAAGTCCTCTTGAGTGAGCTAAGGAAGTCTCAAACTTGTGTTTAAGCAATTGTAATCTTGTGTGTTTATAGTAAAAAATTCCTTACAAGTGCAAGGGGACTGGACTAACCTCCGATTATGGGGTTAACTAGAATAATTTGCTTGTGTTATCTTCTCTTTTGATTATCTTGTTTGCTATGTTTTGTTTAAACATTTAAAAGATTATGAGGAAAAACTTACATAATTTAACCTCTATTTTTATGCTTTTCTCACCTTCAGTGACCGCCAGTGCATTATTTTTCATCGTGTAAGGCCAAAATATTATTCATAGTGTTCAATATTGTTTCTAATCTTGATGATTGTTCCTTGTGTTATTTTTATTTTAATGGGATTTATATAAAGAGAGAGATATTACTAAATCACACCGTTATAATATTAAAAATTATGAACAATTATTCAAATGTTACCATTTTTGAGTAGACAGTTTATATCATATTAGATCGTTTAAATATATTTATCATACTCAAAAGGCCACTAATCCCATGAACACGGCCCTGCCAGACAACCACTGACAGGCTACCCTTATATCGTTTTTTTTTATCTATGTCTATTTTATAAGTTTGTTTATGTCCTCTAAGTGGATCACATAGGAGAAAAAAGTAAGGTTATTTTGAATAGTATATTATCTTCAGGGGGTCATAGAGATGACAATTGAGGTGGGAGTGTCAAGACACATAATTCTGTGTCAAGAGATCACACAACAACACCTGTCGATGTCAACATTTGGGTAACAAATTAATGATAAATGATCATACCAATATTTTTGTTTTCTAAGACTTCTTTTATCGTTTTAAGCAGGAGTTATAAGGGACCAACAGATGTCATGATTGTTTCAAACAATTTTTATAATAGTATGCTATTATAATTTTTATTTTTATAATTTTTTTCAACTCTAAATGATATTATATGATGGGTTTCTTACTTAATATGCTGAACATTAAACACGTACTTTTTAAGCTTAAATGTACAAATTCTTAATTGAATCTCTTGAGGTATTATTGAATCCTTACTGAGTGACAGGTTACCATTGAAGAAGGCTTTAAATTATAGAGGTATTATTGTGAATATTGTTTTGTTTATTTTTTTCTTAAATATGATTTTCGTCCTTGTAATTTAGACGAGTTTTTGTTTTCGTCCTTGTACAAATAAAAATTGAAAAACATCCTTGCAAAAAAAAATTTATTTGAAAATTTTCCCTGGCCCCACCAAAATGATGAAGTGGCATATGCACACGTGGCAGTTGCTAACTGTACGAGTTTTGCCACGTGGTGCTGATGTGCCGGCCACATAATATTAAATTAAAAAAAACATTTTTAAAATTAAAATATTTGAAAAAAATAAAAAAATCATAAAAAAATTCCGATTATATAATTTTTTGAAATATGAAAAAAATAGAAAATTATATAATTTTTACGAAAAATTTAATTTTGAAAAAATTATTTCATTTTTTTCGAAAAGTTATTTCCAGATTTTATAATTTTAAAAAAAATTAAATAATAAAAATAATTTTAATATTTTTAAATTTATTTTCAGATTTTTTAAAATGCTTTTTATATTTTTAAATTTATTTTCAGATTTTGTAAAATGTTTTTTATATTTTTAAAATTTATTTCCAAATTTTTTAATTTTAAAAACAATTTTCAGAATTTAAAAAACATTTTTTAAAATTTAATTTTATGTGGCATGTCACGTCAGCGCCACGTGACAAAGGTTGCACAATCAGCAATTGCCACGTGACAAAAACCATGCCACTTCAGCGTTTTGGTGGAGTTCGGAACCTTTTTCAAACAAAAAAAGTTTTGCAGGGATGTCATTCAATTTTTTTTTTTGCAGGGACGAAAATCAAAACTGACTCAAATTACAGGGACGAAAATCATATTTACGCCTATTTTTTTGTCAAAATAATGTTTGAAAACAACAATCATTTTTAGTCTCATTAATGTTGGTTTTTATATGCTATCTGGACTTCAATAATTAAATGGTTAGGTTTCAATGGGGGTAGATGTGAACCATTTTGCACAATTTTGGGAGGGTCGGTAAAAATGTTATAATTTTTCCAATTAGATCTTGAATCCTCTTTGTTTTCATTAAATAGTTAACGTATATGTATTATAATATAAACTAAATTTATAATTAATTCAACGAACATAAAAAGAGAATCTTCACTTATATTTAGGATTGGGAGAAGTATTTTTATAAGAGGTTAAACTATTTTCTCGTATTTGGATTAGAGACGTACTCTCTAGATATATCTTTGCTTATCTAAAAAAGAAAGAAACAACATCAATTGAATCGTATATGTATAAATCCTGTTTTATAATCTTTGTATACTTTAATGTTCCATGCCTTCCTAAGAGGTGTTAAATGATAAATGTTATATGAAAGAATGATGATTGATCTAGAGGCAAATTTTATGTAAAGTTAGACTTTGTATTGATGATTGATATGTTTGAGTAGGAATATTGAGATTCACTTTAGTTAGGTGAAATCTCTGTCTACAACTGAATATTAAAGAATAGATGAATGGGACACCGTTTATCTCTTCTTCACTAAATAATATTTTAAAGTAGATTAGATTATCATAGTCTTCCCTTATTCAATGACCTAAACAAATAGTTAGTTTTATATATTATTATGAATTTAATTAACTGATGAATTTATAATTATTTGTATTTAAATTTATATATGTTTATGTTTTAATTAATAATCTTAAATGATAAGGTTTTGTTTTCTCCTACTTCGGAAGCTTACCGTGATAATCAATATCTCATCCCATATTAACTTTATTTTCTCATGTATAAGCCATTTTAAAGTGGTAACTGAGGCCATATCACAATCAGCCGTCTAAATTTCAGATTTTTTTAAATGTTAGTAAATTTATGAACTTGTAAATACTTTGTAAACGTTTAAACACAAGTCATGTTACTTTATTTCATTTGAAATTTTAAAGCTAAGATATCAATGTCATCTCCCAATCGAAATGAAATTGTTTAAAATCTTATTATTAAAATTGAGACGAGCTTAACTCAGTTGGTAGAGACATTGTATAATTTATGCAGGAATTGGGGTTCAAACCCCAGACACTACAGATAATATGCTTCATCAACTTCTCCAACCAAATCAAAAAGATTTTCTTCAATATTGTCATTTTTAATTGTCATGTGGGATTATTCGTCTTGGTATGGAATATCTTTCTCAGGCTTACTAGCTTATAATGTTTGAATTATGCTTCGTTCTTTGGTCTTAATCAAAACCAACAAATCCTTTTTTCCTTTTGGGTTCTATGTGAAGCATACTTGCTTTTCTTGTTGTGCAAATATAAACATAAGGGTCATGCTAACTTGTATTTTTATGGCACATGTTAAGTAATCTAAAAAGATCAACTTTGTATTGAAAAACATAATATGTCAACTTTTAAGAAGTTGAATGCACGACTTTTAATACATATATTTCTATAACAAATTCTTTAACATGTGCACTTGAGGGCACAAGTTAGCATTTGCCTAAATATAAATGGGTCATAAATGCTCTAATTTCAACAAAACACATCTTGGTTTACTCTTTGGTCATGTAACCGCTGCCTTGTGGTAATAATATATAATAATACACTACTTTGACTCAATAAATCAAAACCATAATTTATTTAAAATGACTCTAAAAATTAGATACTAAATTAATAAAATTAGACCAAAAACTTAATTAAAATGACTCTAAAAATATGATATGACAGACTGTCATCACAACCCTAAATTTAAACCGACAAACTTGTTAAATGAAAAATGCAGTAAAATAACATACTTACCCTAGCAATGAAAACCTCAAAGTTCATCTCCTAACCGACATTATGATGATTCGGTTTCCTTAACCAACATCCTTATCAACAACTTCTCGCAAATGTTTGAAAAAGGTTTCCATATTCATATGCATGTCAGCCATATTACCAAAGTCTTGAAAAAGTAGGTATAAACAAGCAAATGAAGTTAAGTATATCCTACATTGTTGGAAAGTAACAATAATGTTAACCCAATTACTTCCCAAATCAATTCAAAAGTACTAAAGAACTATTTTTGAAAATGAGAAGTTTTTACATGATTGTTTCAACTTATTTCCTTCTTTTTTTTTTTTTTTTCCTTCAATCTTTGTTTTTATTTATCATTTTTTTTAAGAGAAATTTTTAAATTTCTTGAGTTCTCTAATACCCATACCCAAAACTTGAACATTGTTAGTTCAACGCCAACCGTGAACTTAAAACTTAGCATACAATTGTGACCTCCCATAGAGAAGAATGAGTCTCTTTTTATAAATGAATGTTTTCTTTCATCCCCATCGATCGAATTTCTATTGTAAGGTACAAATCGACACACCTCACGCATGACTTTTCTTCTATGTCGCTACTTTTATTTTACAAAGGTTCAGCTTGCACCATTATGACATGTCGCTTCATCTCAATCTCAACCAATTTCTTTTCACAATTAGTTGCTTTATCAACAAGATCACAACATTGAACTTCAAATATATCTCGATTGAACCTCAAGAATTCGTCTGACATATATATTTTCAAGTTCCTAGTTATAATCGATATTCATTACTAGTTGTCACTCTTTCTCTATACAATGCTCCTTACAGTAGTCATTATGACGATTATTGTCACAAAAATCACATCTCACCTTTAACCTTATATCCAAAACTTTTATACGGGGAGATAACTTATAGTTTTCATAAATAAGGGTAATGATCTCTTCGAGATCTACTGATAGTCTTCCACCCCACATTCCTACAAAATTTTGACAAACATTTAGCACAGTGCTAAATACTTAAAGAGCACAATGTTTTTTTTTCTTTTCAATTTTATTAATAATAGAAAAAAAAATAAAAAAAAATAAATCATAACTAAAATAAATTGTCTTGTAAAAAAAATCAACAATCTCCGGCAAGAGCACTAAAAATTTGACAAGCTTTTAATAAGTGTACTAAAAATGCATCAAAGTAATAAAATTTAAAAGTTCACCTCTATAGGGATTGTTTCAATCTGGATTTAACAATTGGGAGGTATGCAACACATAAATTGGAGTTAAACGGAAAATAAAAATAAATTATTTCTGAAAAGATCAGAGATTAAAGAGATCAAGTCTTTCAAATCAATTAATTCTCGTTGTTTGATAAATTGCAACTAATCTCTACAATTATTCTTCTAATTTCACGACAAATTAAAAAAATAACTCTAATCAATACGTTGAATTAGAAATAATTCAATAGATATCCTCGTGAGCTTAGCTCAGATGATATGGACAATGTATAATATATGCAATGGACAATGCATAATATATATGTAAGGTCCATGGTTCAAACCGCTACCACCACCAAAAAAAAGTAATTCAATAGATAGTGTCAATAGTCAATTGATATTTGAAATCATTTTATATAGAAACAATATACAACAAAACATTAAGAACAAATAATTTAGAATAAGACTAGTATAACAATTGTATTGATTAGAGTTTATACAACCACATGGTTCAAACAGCTCAAATTAAAATCATTTAAACCTTATCAACAAAAATTAGCTAAATATATTTAAATGTATAAACAACATAGTAAAGAAAATAAATCGATAAATCCGTCGTTGTCGGCTCCTCAATTGCTTTTCAATCGGTACTATTGTTGTTCTCCACTTTCCCTGTGCTTCTCTTGTTCACCTCTGTCTACTGTAGCTTGCTGCCCTTGTGCGCAGCTTTTCTTCCAATACGTGATGATCCTGCTCGTATGCCTCTTCTTTCTTTTATATCTCACAAAACCTAATTCTTCCCAAATTGATAACGTGCAGCCAGTTTTCTTTTTCTTGGGTCAACATCATCAATTTTGATCAAAAGTCCAATTAGTTTGAATTTTGCACCCCCATGCTACACGTTGGTCACTTTCTCTTTTGCTTCCAATCACCTTAATTCTAAAAAAAATGTTTTTGTTTTATTTTCTTTGCTAGCCACCATCCAAATCACAGCTTGGTTTACTTTTTGTAGTGGCAAAAAAATATTAAAATAAATAGAAAGTAACAAATACGAAATAGAATTTGCAAAGCGGTTAAGTGAAAAGGATAAGTAAAAATTGAAAAATCTTATAACAAGCCATTCGTGATAATTCGTGATACTTTGGTTCGCTATGTATAGCACAACTCTAATTTTTGAATGCCGTAATTGCAAAGAGGAGTGCTAAATATCCCGAAAGAATTTACCACGAATTTGTCCCGAAATAAATGTCACCCAATAAAACTATTTTGCCTGGCCGGGGAAACATGGAGGTGGTAGGTCTTATATATTTTTTTGATGAAGCGGTTTTCAAATAATTATGAAATCTAATGGATAATAATTTGCCAAATCATTCTAGAAGCAATCGTGAAAAAACTTTCGCTTCACATAGCATTTCTGAATTGCAAATATGTGCATGGGTTTTGTGTATAATTCTCTCTTGTTGTATCTTTTTTCATATCCAAAGTGCTTCTTATTGCATGCTTACTTGTATCCAATTGCGATTGTGTACTTGCATTTTGTTTAGACATTTACTTGTATCCAATTGTGGTTGTGCACTTATGTTTTGTTCAGACATGATTGTATCGTCTATGTTTTTTTGCTTTTGTTTGCCTAATTGCAGGTTTCCATTTATTACGTTGTATATTGTTGCTCCTTTTGTGTACTATATCTCCCTTTTTGTTGTTGTCAAAAGAGGAGAATCTAGTGAGTTTTATGCACCTGAAATGTGGCTAAGTTACATGGGGAGGCAAAGGTAAAAGTTATTCTAAAAACTTTCTATGTTGACATCGTCAAAAAGGGGTGAATGAAGTTGCTCCATATGTTAATTAGGTATCTTAGTTTTGTTTTCAATGATGTCTTTTAGTTTTTTTGTAGATTGGTTACTATTCTCTTTGTAACTATGTTGTGCCTTTGAGCTTTTGATTTGGGCCAAACTTTTGGAAATATTGAGTCTTGTTTTGACCCCTTTTTAGAGCTTTTTTGTACCATCGATCAGTTGGAACATTTCAAGGAGGAATATAAGTTAGAATCCGATTCTTTACTTAAATGGTTTCGTTCATTTCCAAGTGAAATGACCAAAATATCCTTACGTGACTTAAGTCACGCTAGTGTAAACTTTACCTGAGTTAACTCACGTTAGTGTTAATTTAAAAAACTAAAGCGTGAGTTAACTCACGTTACAAAATATGCATTTTTTTCGAATTTATTTAAATGGTAATATAAATAATATACATGCTAACAATATAAATGGTAATATAAATTCTCAACAATTACATAATAACACCTTATTTTATTAATACTTTGATGCAATTACATAATACATAATTTGATACATTTTACTGGAATAAAATAAATATGCTTCTTTGAGGTAAAAATAAACAACTTTGGGGTAATAGAGGATTAAAGTCGGTGGTAAAAGAGAACAGCCTTCTTGGGGTAAAAAGACATTTACCCCGTGTAAGTGTGGTTCTTTTTATCCCCAAGAAAGAGTCTTTTTACCCGCGGTAAAAAGTTTTTGGGGTGAAAAGAAGCATATTTACTTTTACCCCAAGGGTTGACCTCTTTGTGCCTCAAGTAGGTTGCCCTATTTTACCCCCTCCTTGACCTTTTTTTACCACTAAGTTGGCCCCAAAAGAGCTAAAAAAACGTAAAGAGTGAGGAGGAGAAGAGAAGACATGGTGTTAGGAAATAATGAGTTTTGGAGGGGTATTTATAGTGCGAAATGGGTACCATAGGTTTTGTTAGTATTAAATGCAGTCAAAAAAGTAGGAAAAACGTGTAGAAATGAGTTAAATTGAAGGTGGCATAACTGATCAACTTCAAAACAACGTGTTCTTGGACTTAAACGACCGGTCAACCTAGCGTGAGTTAAGTCACACTACTGTTAGCCTTGACGTGAGTTAACTCACACTGGTTCTTTGCGCACCAACAAAGACAGTAGCTACTGCCTTGTTCCCTGTTAAGCTTTGTTCCTTCGTTTGTTCATACATAGGAACAACCATTCATACATAGGAAAAAGTAGCGTAATGAATAAACTCAACGTAAATTCGAATAAATAAATACTAATTAAACTCAGCGTGAATTTGAATAAAAATT
>Ga0209282_1000675_pt1 | contig 16952 bp, 7 predicted proteins | sample Mtrugardesep15_FD_187529 | JGI IMG/M metagenome (GOLD analysis project Ga0209282, IMG submission 187529) | Root nodule microbial communities of legume samples collected from California, USA - M. trunc garden sep15 (SPAdes) (version 2) | ecosystem: Host-associated > Plants > Roots > Nodule...
TCAGTAAAATAATATTTAATGTTGCATTGAACTATATAAAGTGACACTTAAATAGGAAAAAAAAAATTCTTTAAAAAAGACACTTAAAAAGAAACGGAGGGAGTAGTTTAGAATAATGTGTGTAATTATCTAGATTCTTTGATGCTTCATGAATTCTAAGACGCATCTGACCTATATTTTCTGAAATAAAATAAAATTGTTTGGGATAATTGACTATGGTAACTCGGTTAGTACATGGACGCTGAAAATTGTTTGGGATAAACTAACCTAACTAATAACTTACTAGTAACATTTGCTTATAAAAACAATTCCAAACAAGCAAATATGATAAATTAGTTTGGTTCTCATATTGTACTCCTGACTACGAAATCTGATCCCACCTAAAATAATTTAAATTTCCTATGTTTTAATATGATTAATTAGTGTCTTAAAATATAAGTAAAAATTACTTTTTAGGTTCATTCATTTAATGATGTATGTGGTTTATATTATGAACCACATACATCATCAAATGAATGAACCTAAAAAGTAATTTTTGCTTATATTTTAAAACGGAGGGAGTAAATTACGTCTTTTTTTTGACACTTTCAATCTCTTAGTTAACATTAAAATGGTCAAAATATAATTTATTTCATTTATTTAGATTTTGCAGCTAGCTTCGCTGCTGTAGGTAGGGGTGCCCGGCGATCCTGGACACTCGTTCAGACTTAATCGATATTTTCCTTATATCTAGCCTAACCTAATAGCCTATTAACCCACTTAAGAAAAAGGGAGAAAATTTAATATTATCACATGCATGCGTACAAGAAATCATGACTCTATAATTTTTGTTCAGACTTTATAAAATTTCTGGCTCCACCGGGTATATAACTTTGTTTACTTAAATTTGAAAAGAAACACTAAACTCATCCATCATCACCCTGTTAATGAAACTAATAAATATACTCGTACGTACTTGGCAAAATCAATTTAGGGTGGTCCCTTTCTTATGATAAAACGTGTACATACACACAAAAAATCCTAACCAGAAACATTGCTCTAAGAGAATTATAGAACCCAACAATTAAGTTGGTGTTGGAGAAACCGGATAATGCATGCATGGCTCAAAACATGAAGCAAGAGACAATTATTATGATGCTAATACAGCTACCGGCCATTAGTGATTTGCCGTAAAAACGTCACATTCATTAGAAAGGAAAAAAAACGTGCCTATCTACCAACACCAAACTGGAATGACAGGTTGCCAACCTTTAGAATTTAAACAGTGTTTCAAAAGTCTAAACCAGGAGTTTAACTACGTGATTGAATTAGTAATACTATTAGGACAAAGTTACACACGCATAATTAATAAATATCGATTCAAAATCATGGAGTTAAATTTTAGCTTTACACATCAAAAAATGTTTAGATGAGATGACACAAAACTTCGAATTCAGCTTTGAACATGCCCATTTAAATTCTGCAAGGCTCGAATGATTAATCTCTAAAATTACGCGTGATATACCCGGTTTATACCGAAAATAATTAGCTTTACGTAAAATACTAGTTATTGTGTACTCTCATGTAATAAAAATCATCAATAAATAAATCACAAGAACTTCTTAACTACTCTATTTGGAGAACTACGAAATTTTAAGTCTAGTTGTTTAATATATGATGAATTAATGAATTATTCCTTGAAAAATTCATAAATATACGGTATTTATGAATTTTCCAAGCAAACTTTTGTGCAAAAACTTTATAAGTTATCATTATAAGGTAGTGTGAATATTTTAGGTATACATCCAATTCTAACAATACAGTATTGCGTTATGATAGATATCTCTTCAATATTTTTTATTTTATTTTGAGGGAATCTCTTCAAAATATCTTTGTAATCATATCTTGAAAATACCTTCAAATCAATTTTAACTGAAATTTTAAAAAAAATACAAAACACATAAATTAAAAAGAGTGTGTGTCCATAACACTCTTCTTAAAACAAATAGTCATTGTCAATTATGTTTGATTTTCATATATTCAGGAATAAAGTGAAAAAACAATGGTTGTCGTGATATTCAGGTTTGATTTGTAGATCAATCATTAATATTCAGGTTATCGAATAAAGATCGTAATTGATTTCCATACGGTAAAAACAAAGCTTTGAAATGTGGGTGAAATTTCGTCGATTAATATTTTTAATTTAAAATTGTTTTTAAAGAATGATAAAATTGTAAAGGGTTAGATAAGAGATGAAATTGAAAAAAAAGTTATACCAAACTTAGAATTTTTTTTTTTGAGGGATTAGATATTTTCTTTGTATATAGTTATAGACCATTTATTTTATTTTATGCTTAAAAGTTAATTGAGATCTTGATTTTTTTTAGGTAAATGAAAAGAAGCTATTCCTAATTCAACCCATCAAGATAAGCAGACAAGCAGTACAGTCCGATTTAAATTTTTAACAAGAACAATGTTTGAACCCAACTTGATATTATCCCCAAAAGAACCACAAACCAACCATTCATTTGTGTAGTCCACATCCAACGTTATCAGCAATGAACAGAGACTACTTTGTTATTTTTCAGTTACATCAACTACAAACATAAACGACCAAAATAAACAAGAATCTAAAGTCATGACATTAATTAACATAAATAAAACAAGAAGAAACTGAACAGGACCTTTCCCGGTCTGTACAAGGAACAGAAGGATCAAATTTAGTAACCTAATAAGCTTTTGTTTCTCTGAATCCATCGCCCTTTTCCTTCAAGGTCTTTTTTCTCTTCTCCCACCAAAAAGATAGGAGTTAGGAGACTATAGATAATAAATATATCTGTAACCTTTTGAGTCCAACATGGTCAATACATGGACCATTGTAATCATCATAAACATCTTTTTTAAGCAACGCTTATGATGTTATCTCCATTGTTAAAACATGGCCTTGCATGTAAATGTGTTGACGATGTCTTCCTTTGATCGGACGAGAAGGATAGCCCGAGGGAAAGTGTTGGAGGGTCAATGGATGAACTAGAACTAGAGGTGTTATCAGACACAATGGAAGCTTTGGGATCTGAAACAACAAAAGGAATTGGATTGAATAGATTGTTGGTTTGGAAATTGTGTTTCACATTTCCTTGTCCAAGAGTGAGTTCTTCCATCGGAGTACTCTCATTAACACCCAACTCATATACTGACATAAAAGGAAATGCATTGATTTTTCTAGTTTCAGGGACTGCAGGGCACAGTGGCTGTAACTGTGAAACACTATCTTGATTCTTAACCTGTTCTTCCTCCATTGGAGTTGCAGATACCTAACATAAACACAAAGTTGTTCAGATCATATAAATTACACACCACTTAACAAAATATTAACAAAAATAAGTCAAAGAAAGTTAACGTATTCGTATTCGGTTCAAAATTTGTACGATACACATCAACTTTTATTACTAATTTTTGTTTATACTTCGTAACAGAGAGGTTATTTCTCTATAGTCCAGATACATCAACTATCAACTATTACAAGATATATATCAACTATTTGAAATGCATTCAGAGAACAAACATAAATCTTATAATCTTATATCACTCTCCATTCAAGTTTTGTTAGATTTCTCTATAACTACCAAAGGATTTTCACACAAAAAAAGCAAAAGTTGCATTTCCATTGTATTTTTTTGTTTCCTTACAATATTTCAAATTCCTAACATGGCAAAAATAATAATAGCATTGAACTTGATTGAATCAAAATAAGAAAACCAATAAATAACAGAAAATTAAATCTCATTTTTGCAGTATCATAATACTACTCTATTGATTAGTAACTAATTGAATACAAATTTAGGCAAAAAGTTTTTTACTGTTTCTATAAAGAGATTGCCGGAAAAGTTACCGTGTCGGTAGTGATATCAAAGAGACTGGATCTGCGGCGACGGCGATTGAGATTACTTCGGCGGAGAAAGTACTTCTGAGCATGACTTGCAACCTGTGTAGGTGTTCTTGTTTTCACATAGTTCCTTGAGATTCCTCTCCAATCACCTTTTCCTACTTTCTGCAATCCAACCAAAAACAGCTTGTGCTCTTCCTCCGTCCACGGAATCCCTGATCCATTCAAACAAAATCAATAACAATAATCACTTTTCAATTTCAATCAATTCAATGAAAAGCGATTATCAAACTAGAGAATCTATTAAACAGAAAAGCGTTAATGGATTAAAGAGATTGATTAAATTCGAACCTCGTTTACGCTCGCGGTCGCGGTTTCTGGCGGAGTTTTGAGGAACGGCGTCATCGGCGGAGGCGTAACCGGCGGTGATAACGTCTTTGTTGATATTATCATCATTGATGACGATGTTGTTGTTGTTTTGAGGTTGTTCGTATTGTGAGAGATTATTCATACTGACACTCTTTCTCATAGAATCAACGACGACTCTAACTCCGAAGAGCATGAATTCGCCGGAGACGGTGGAGTCTGCGGTGGTTGAAGCAGAAGACATCGTCGAATCGATCGATGATTCTAGAAGAAAACGGACTCGGAGGGAATCGGAATATCGAAACGAGTGAGTGACTCAGCTAGAGAGAGAGAAGAGAGAATAGAAAAGATAAAAGAGAAATGAAGAATGAGTGCGTGGTGGTGAATATAAGAGAGACGGCAATGAGGTGGAGACCATGTGGGGTGACTAATTTTTACAATAATTTTTTTTTTTTTTCTTCTTTGATTAAATGATAAAAAGTTGTTGAAACTCATAAACGCATTAATAGATGAGCCGAGTTCGAATCTGAATAAAGATGTCCGACTCGTAAATATTGATATTTTTTGTCGATTGAGCTTTGGATTTGTTGACGTTCATATTTTTATTATTGGTGAAATAATTTAATAGTTAAAAATTCATCTCTTAATGAATAATATGAAATTCAAATCTATACAATATAATAATTATTTTTTTTAGAATTTTTTTTATATAATATACTATGTCTTTATTAACTGAGCTCAATTTCACGTTATTCTTTATAAAATAGAGAAAAAGAAAAAGGTTGTGGATTTTCAATTATGTGAATGCTATTTATTATTATGTGGTGTGATAGCCTAACTTTGGCACATCTGGCGCCTATTTTATCATGTGTTAAATTAAATTTTGTTCCTTTTTATTATCCAAAAATGAATCCCTTACCTTCTGGCAGGATATCCAAAATACGTTCTATAGATATTTTTGGTTAGGCCACACTTGTGATAATTAAAGAGAAGTGTTTGAAAATTAATTTTGTCTCATTAGTTTATAGAAATTTTTCGTTAAGTTCTAATGTGTTTCTCCATACACCACATCAAGGATAATATTGAAGGACTATTATTGGAAATCTTATTTGATTATATGGATATGATAATGAGCAATAAGATAAAGGAGCTAGGTCATATGTATAAAAGAAAAAAATATCACAAAATATAGACAATATAAGTTCTTACTTTATATTAAAAATGAGTTCTTACCATATTCTATAGATAGGATAATCTCTTATCCTTCTTTTTTCTTGGTTTTCATTTTATAGATAGGAAGCTACCATCACAAATTATTATAGACCGTTGGTCTAAATGTCTTACCATTTGAGATGAATCATACATGCGCATTCAATAATAATAATTTGATAACATTATATTATCGTTTCATGTATTTAATAGGACACAAAAATGGTATAATATAATATAAATTGTCACTGAAGATTGGCTATCTTAGTCCCCCTCATGTTCATGAACTGCAGAATATTCTCGCTTTCATATTTCATCATAGTTCCATATTATCTACTAATATTTTTTGGGCAAGAAAACTTGTATTATTTCATTAACAGTATCTTATAAAATACAATCATATATTTTTTTTCTTAAAAAAAAGAAGAAGAAATCTTACAGAATAGAGAATGTCGAATAAATAAGAAAACTTGGAAAACTCATTGAAAATTTAGATACTCTAGCTAGTTTATGAACTAATACATTAGTCCATGAGCTCATCTTATGAGCACATAACAGTTCTAATACAATACATTCGTATATGTGAGACATATCAACGATGCATTTGAACAAATCTACTATGCCTAAACAAAATAAATATTCTACTAATATTGTTTTGTTTGTGGGGGCTTGCCTCTTCATTTCGCAAAAATACATCTCAACTAAGTTGGTTTAAACTTGATTTATTTTTTTATTTTTGTAGAATGTTTAAAATAAATTTATTAAAATTTTAAGGATATCAAATCGATTGAATCAAGGTTTAACAATAAAAAATCACATTTTATATAATAAATAAAATACCAAAGCGATTATAAAAGATAATATAGGTGTACAAAATATATACATTTGACGAGTTATGTCCCTCCTGTATACAAAATATCCTCCTTATATTATTCTTTTATGTCCCTCATGTACAAAATATATACATATTGACGAGTACAATGAGAATCAATATAATTTACTCATATAAAAAGGAAAAGGACACTTTACAACCAATCCTCGCCTGTTATTAAGCATCGATATGTTAAAAAAGAAGACAGGTTGCGTTGTTGGCTCGATTCTCAAGTCCAAATGTCGTAAAATTATTGGATTTTAAGGTAGTAACAAATTACAAAGCAAGATGCCCAAAAATGAAAAGAAAAGAAAAATCATTCGTTGACCATAGGTTCTCTCAAAGATCCATCCAATTATTATGCTACACATAACCTAGGATCAAGAACTTTGTATTTTATGGAACTCGTGTCGTGTGAGTCGTGTTAGTAAAATGCAATGGAGCAATTTCGAAGTTAGGGCACATGAAAAAGTCCTTGAGGCACAAACAACCGTGTCAAAACGTAGAATGGGTCGGTGCAAAAACTATCGTTGTAGTAAAATAGAACTTGACAACGTGTGAAGGTTTTGATCAAAGCTCAATAGAAACGCCATGAAATTCAATTTCAATTTTGGTTAGCATGTCTTTTTCTCCGAACCAAGAAAACTAACCTTTTACTATTGTTTCCTAGGGCAGAAGTAAAATAATATTTACACACACATATGTGTAAAAAAAAAATATTTACACACATATATCCCAAAAAAAAAAACTAACTCCCCTTACGTTTACAAGCTTCACATTTTCCGTAAAAAAATTACATTTCAAGTAAAAAAAAATAACGTTTACGATTCACAAACATCTCCACCTACCCCCAAGGTGTTTTTACAATTTAAAAGTCTGTGGCTAAGCTTTTTTAAAAAAAATATTAGTCTAAGTCACAAAGTACTTCTAGTAATTTAAATATTTATAGAGCATCACGTGATAGTGATATATCTTTACCAAGTTACCTTATAAAAAGAAAACTTTGCCAAACTTACACTAGCTTTAACGATAACAATTTTCCAAATTTTATAATTTCATATTCTTTTTTAAAATGTGACACATTTATGCGGTTGAAACATTGTTACCTAACTTTTTTTTTTTTAAAGACATTGTTACCTGACATGAAATGTAGCACAAATCTTGTCAAAAAAATGTAGCAGAAATGGTCAAGCAGCGTTGATATTATGGAGGAACCATAATTCGATCTCCTCGTAACATGTTATTGGGGAGAAGCTAAGATTATGCGTTATAACTCGAGTATACATTAGTCTCATTGTTGATCCAAAGATCAAAACTTGATTATATAGTATACATTGAGTCACTAGCAAAGATAGATCTAGAAATTTTGAGTAATGAAAGCAAAAACAAATACTATAAATGTTTATTTAGACAAAAATACATCGTTGTATAGGTGAAAAAATAATAAAAATATTGCCATTAAACAAAAAATTGAGACTAAAAAAACTATATCAATTTTAACCGAATGGTATTTGTGTTTGGAAACATGATTATAACTCTATTTCTGTCTTCGTATTTTAAAAAAGTTGTATGATTTATTTTTTCAACGATGTCAAATACACCTCTTTTGTGTATATGACCAATGATTATTCAACAATTTACCTCTCATACCATTGCACATTTAATTCTTAACAAACGCAATTAATCAATAATTTTTTGCGAAAAAAAATACTTAATTTTTAGTGAGAGTAAAAAGATATTTATTCAATAACTTTTAAACATAATCATTAAGTTAGTAGGACAAGACAAGTACTACCCTAGAACTACTTTGACTCGTGCATGATAATTATGTACGTCAAGTATATATGTCGACATCAAATGTATCAAGTGGATTATGTATGTACACATCAGATACACCAATTAGATTGAAAACAAACACATACTCTTTAATAAATCACGAAATACTTAACTTATGAGGTAAATTGAAGTATTATAATTTTGTATATTGATGTGTTAAAATTATCTTTTAAATAATGTTTGTATGAAATGATACCAAAAAGTGGTAAATTAATAATAGACATTTTTTGCTATTAAAAAAGGACATTTTTTGTAGGGAAAAAAAATCCTAGTAATTTAGAATAAGAAGCCTTATATTTAAAAACATTTTTTTCTTTCACAAAAGACTTGATTATACTTAGGGAAAAATCTATATAATGGTTTGCTTGGTGATTTCCAATCAACTTCATAACAATTTCGGTCTGAATTGACAAACCATACTTAACAAGTAAGATGTTAAAAACTCCAAATAGCTAAAGAGTAAAGGACATATTGTCCACATTGAGCTGCAGGAGACAAGCTCACAGTAGAATCCATTTTCTAATGAACTCAAACACATGGCCTCCTCAGTTATTATCTTTTAATCACTAAAGATTAGAGGCCACATGCATGCATTGAAACTAAATCTTAAATCTTTTCATCTATCAGATCAATGGTCAACCTTACACCATTTTTAGCAACTTGCCACTAAACTATTATGTTTAAACATTAAATATGTCCATTAAGTGTATATTAAATTAAACTCTCACATGATCAACACCCTAATAATTTTTTGTTAGATTAGTACTACTAGCAGTTGTTATTACACTTATAATAAATAAACAACTGCCCCCAGTTTTATATTTTATACGCTGGTTGTTTAATCATATATAGAAAAGGGACAAAGAAGATATTATTTTAGTTGCAAAGATAATGTTAATGAAAAGGATTGCATTACATTCATTATTTATGTGAAAGAAGTAGAATATTTTTTGTCTTAACTTTATGCTTTTCAGGAGAAAAAGACCTCATTAATTTAAAGTTCGGCCAAGTAATAAATAAAGCCTGTCTAAAAATTGTTTAAACAAAAAATTTAAACTTAATTTTTTTAAATGATTCGCTTTTAGATGAAATTTATTGACAACTTCAACCTAATCAGTTATTCAAGAAATAGAATATATATGATAGTTTAATGTTTCATAAGTATTAACTCAATCGAAAAAAATGTCAAAACTATTAGACTGAATGCCATGATCGGGATTTAAACTCTGACATATCTCCTTTATATGTATAAGTTTACGACAGTTTTTTCATTTCATCTGTCTATCACAAAAAGAATATGGTTGCTTAGGAAACATATTCACTAATATTATTGGTCATAAAGAGTATCAAGGGATGATTATTTTTGTTATCCCTTCGACCCATGTACAACTTTTTTTGCTATAAAATAAAACATAATTGTGTGATATTGATTCACTACTAGATCAGCACCGTTCGTGGTGGGGTGCAACTGTGAATGGAGGATAAGCCTCGGATAAGGCTTTGTGGGGTTCCATTATCTCATTTTGTGATTTTCTGTCCTTTTCTTGTAAAATCAATCAAAATTCTTGACTCTATTTACAAAGTTGCATCTAAGTTAACGAAAAGGTTCAATACAGCTTTTGATTCTCTTCATTCTTCTAGAGGATCTTTATTTTCCTCAGTTTACATTGTTTGTTTGAATAATGATAGTGACAAATTTTTCAACATGCATTTTTTCAATAATGTTTGTTATTGGTTAAAATTCAAATGAATTTCATCAAAATTATACAGCTTGCTAAAAACTTATATGTTAAATCCTTCAAAAAAATATGTTAAAGAATTTAATGCTAACACTTTTCTATTTGCCTCTAAAAAGAAAAAATAAAAAAGATACATTCGGTCACTATTATAAGCAAAAATTTATATTTCAGATTCATTGAACTAATAATGTATATAGTCTTTATTATAGACCACAAACAACATTTAATGAATGAATCTAAATTATGATTTTGTTTATAATAGTGACTGGAAGATGTACTTCTCTATTTAATTTTTATGAGGAAGTTACACTTACCTTTCCTAAAATTTCTTTAAACGACACAAACTTCCCCTCTTGTTTTATAATAGACGATAACCTCCCAAAAAGTCTTTTAAAATATATAGGTACCTCCCTTAAACAACACTTCTCTATTTGTTAGGTTCACAATTCTACGGTTTAATTATCCTTTCAACCAATAAAAGCTTACCTTTTCTTATTATCTTTATTTACTTGGTGCAATTTTTTGACTCCTTTAATTATATTCAGCATCGTATGTGAGAAATCATTTTTAGTTGAAATTTTTCAAAATCCACTTGACAATTTAAACTAATTAAACAATGTAAACATTATAAATAAAATTAAAAGTGTTAAAAGAAAAAGAAATAGAATATACAGTCAGGGTCGTCCCAAGATCAAGCGGTCCGTGATAAGATTTTAGGTCTCAAAATTAAGTTAAAAAAAGAGCTCAAACAATATTATCTTTAAATTAATTATAAATATTTAATATGATAGGTTAGCTATATTTTTTTAAGCAAAATAAAAGTAGATTAAATAAAAAGAGATATATAAAGAGAAATAAAAGTAAATGTTGCTTGGCTTAATTGTTCTAAATGAGTTGGGCTTTGCCCTCTTTTTGTAAAAAAAAAAAAATCAAAATGAGAGCTTTCTATCCTCCTTAATATAATTGAAGACTTTTATACAATGATTTGAAAATATTTCAATTTAATGTTAAATTTTAATTGTAGAATTTAGAGTAAGAATTAAAATTTTCACAAAAAACTTAATATCATTTAATTTTAATTGTTTTGATAAAAAAAATTAATAAACATTTCTCATGGACCTGATGACCCGATTCAAACAAACATGCTTATCGTTAGAAAGGGATAATTTGGATTTGATGTAAAAACCATTGAGTTTTTACCAAACACAAATCAATGAAATTTGATTGGGTTTGGTCTCGAGTTTGACCAAAATTGCCCCAATCTGATCCGGGAACAGCACTTATCTACATTCTTTACATTAGTCTAACAGAAAGCTAATTTCTTGGTATTTGAACGATATCAGACTAGATTTTTAGAAGTTGGGCATGGCGTTGAGGAGTTTAGGAGAGTGTCAAGAGTAATAACAAGTCAAAGAGTCATGACATAGAGAGGGGGAGGGAGAGGCTACATCTCTATCCAAAGTGTTTTAACACATTAAACTTATGGATCACCTCTCTTATACTTTCATCGTGGTTGGCGGTATTTAACGGGAGACGTCACCTAACCACCATTGTTAGGAAGACTTTTACAGAGAGAGTCACTGAACCCTTCATTGAACCATCTTCTTTAATACATTGTTGGATCATGAGGGGGCCCGAAGGATCATGCACATTGGACCAATAGCAACCACATAAGTGAGTTTGAAACCACGTATTAACCAAAATTCTTAAGGCATTATGTTTATAAATCCTCTAACTTATATATTGTTTAACATCCATTTTTTCATAATGTAGAACTTTTTACTCTCCTCATTCTTGCCAAGAGTATATATGTGTGTCTCCTCATATTCCTGTACAAACTAGTTTTATTATGTATTATAATTTTGGATTGGATAAATGTGGGTTAGAAATGTGAACTACAGGAGGAGAATTAATTGAACGCCCAATCCAAAACCACGACACATCATATAACCTCAGGCAAAATTAAACCACACTGAACCTATTAGAATTGCTAAGAATCACACCAGAGAGAGCATGTTGGCATAATTAGAAACACCAGTACCAACAACATCAACACAAATCTTTTAGATTGAATCAATTCAGCAGCAAAAATCGAAACATCCACGCCCGATGCACTCTATGTATGATTCAAATACCAGTGAAGTACTATAACCCAAGAGATACTTTTTACAAGCTCGGCCATGTTATCTAGACAAATATCTTTGTTTCGGTACAATTTTTCCTTCCCCGAGTTTCAAATGCTCCAAATGCAAGCGAACCACACCACTCCGACACTAATAATGAAGGCTCTCCCGCCACCAAGCATGCCTTCAAATTGAGCTATACCTGCAAACCAATTACAAACCACATACCATATAGCTGCAAAAAAAGGTGAGAAATCGATTATTTGGTTCCACAATTGCCAATGCACTAGATGGACCCTTGAATGATGCCGGCTCTGCTAAATAAGTAGGATGAGATTATAAAAGTCAAGTATTGATGAAAAAGACAAATAATTCCATCAAAATAACAAAATTTATTAATTGTCGTGTAAATCATTTTAAAATAGTACTATGCTAATTAAAAAGAAGTGGATGGAATATGAATTTTGTGGTTTTATCAGTTACATTGTTATACAAAGATGGATATGGTTTCCACACATCAAATCTTTTTCCACTACTCATCAATTCCTTATTTTGGTGATGCCTGCCAAAAGTAGTCACCACACCAACTTATTCAACTTAATAAATCCTACAACATTGCTTGCAATTTGCATATACCAAGGTTTGTGTAAATCAAATACAATTATTTTCTTATGTTATTGTAAATCATAACAAGTAAGTGCTCCAAATTAATTATAATTTGTAGCATTTGATATATTTATTACATATATTTTTGAGAATGAACCGATGAGCTACCACTTTTACTACAATGTGGGGAACATATGATAAGATTAAACCAGAACAAACCCTTCCATCACTGTAATAGCCTTCCCACGCAAGAACACTCTTTGTTTTTGTTCATCAATGTGAATATTGAGAACTCCCCCTCTTGTTGATGTCTGCACAAATGTAAACTACACATTAATACACCATTGACAAATACTATAATCCTAATGAGGGTAAAAAATAGTAGATTACTCTCCCTATTCCATAATGAGTGCTACGTTTGTAAAAAAGTTGTCTCTTCTTAAGTCCATTTAACTATGCACTTATGATTATAGTGTAAAATTACATTTATATTTCTTTCATGTATAATATTTTCTTAATACATGTTAAATATACAACCCTCAATGTGTTACAAAGAAGAGTACCTGGTAAGCCTTTAATTCACACTTTCCCAGCTTCTTACTCCAATAGGATGCCATGCCTAAATGTGCAGTGCCACAAACAGGATCCTGAAAGGAAATATGAGCTATTTTCATATATTGATAGTTTAGAAGACATTAGCAATTCTTGCAATTGTAAGAACATTATGATCATAGTTCTCAACTACTTAATTACCTCATTGATTCCAATTTTTGGACAGAAGAATCGGCTGTAGAAGTCAAATCCCGACTCAGGAGGTGCAACTCCTGAAACACTTACTCCCCTTACAGGTAATTTAAAAATTGCATCAAATTGTGGCTGTACTTCTGTGACATTCTTTGCGGATGCAACCACAACCTAGAAGAAATAAATATGTTTTTATTATCAAGTTATATCACCCTTTTTTCTAATTTGGTCGTTATTATTTTGTTTAAACCTGTGAAATATTTGTTTACGTTGAAATTGATCCATGTAGTATGTAGAATTTTTTATTTTAGTCTCTCCAATATGAAATATAAAAGGACTAAAATAAAATGGGGTCAAAAATATTTTTAGTCTCCAAACATTTATTTCTTGGGCATATTGATGCTCCAAACAGAGGCCAATGTTGCAAGAAATAAATTAATAGGTATTACACCTTTTTTTTTTTGAGGGGGAATAAGTACTATAATATACTTAATCAAAATAAAAATTACATGGCAATATGCTAGATATAATAAAAAAACATTTTCAATTTGTTATTTTGTCATATGGTGATATGCTAGATATAATAAATAAAGAAGAAAGTAGATTGATTAGCAGGAATTACGATCAAGTCATCTTGAATCTGTGTCCTCTTGACATCAACTATGGAAGCCCCACTCAATACTCCAGAAATAAGTGAAATATCATCAAATTTTAGTTCTGAAATAGGGTCAGCTGGAAAATCCAATTCAACGTAAAATACATCCTTAGCTTCATCGTTTTTGAAATTCTTCATGCCACTAGTGCAACCATTGATCGATGAGATCTTTTTAGCAATTAACATTCCAGATTGTGTCATAAATTCAATAACATCGTTGTCCACTAAACCAGATGAAAAAGCCACATGTGCAGCTGCTAATGTGGCGTGGCCACAAAGATTATCCTGTATGGTTAAAAAAATGTTGGGGAAGAGAAATTATTGTTAATAACTCTGCCATTTTACAATTTGTCTCAACTGAAACTTGGACCACGCTTTTGAGACTACAAAGTTAAACTCTAACCAAAAAATTGACAATGGCTTAGTGTTAAATGAAAACATTTATTGAAAATTCTTGTCCAATTAAAACATGTGTTTCTGTGCCATAAATAAGTAAATCATGGAATTGAAATTGTAACACTCGTTCAGTTTAGTCTCTTAAACTAAGCACAGATATTTCAAAAGTATTGTCTTAATGCAACAAATGATTATTAAAGTCAATATGTAAGCATTTCTTTGGTTTTGATGGACTTTTAATAAAGAGATATGCTGGTAGAATGAATAAATTGATCGATGTTCTTTATTGAATAATGATATTTGTACAACTATTTGGTGAGAATGCACCTCTCTAATCCACTATATATTTAAAAGAGAGAGACAATGGTAAAAAAAAAAATTAGTCTTCAACAATAATCTTTAATTTTTAACTTTTTTCGGTCTTTTCTTATGAACAAGAGACTCGATGATTTTACATTTTCACTTAAAAAAGTGTTTCAAATATTTCTCAACCCAAGAGAATAACCTAAAAGCACTCAATTTTTAGCATTTAGTATCCTAAATATTTCTCTTTTGATAAACTCTAGTTTGCCTCCCTCCCACCTCTTATTCTCCTCTTGCTGAAGAGAAGCAACATAGATACATGCACCACTTAGCCGAGCAAGAAAAACGAAAAAAAATCACAAACAAAAAATGACTTGCAGATGGTATGTCCCTCCTCGCGGAAGACACGGTGGCAAACACTTAAGAGAGGCATGCTCGAAACACCTCACGGCTTCGGCGCCGCAGGTAAACCTTTGTAGCGACCAATAGTTTTTCATTGGGATTTTAAGGCATTATCAATACGTTGTTCCCAGTAGACTCACTCATAAGAGTAACTCCGAGATGAATTACCCTTGTCTAATAATTCATTAATTAATTATAAACAATGAATTTCACTAATTCAACCATCAAATCTAAAATTCTTATTGAGTAGATTAACATATAGAAACTATGAGACGTCATATATCATTAAATAGTCTCAAATTAATGAATATACTAAGTTTTAAAAAACATAAGCAGATATCAATTGTTAAATTACATAGCCACAGATTTCATATTTATATAAAACTTTGTGTTTGGTCGTTATAGTATATAATGAAAATAATCAACAGTTGAATCAGGGAAAATCATTGTTTATAATGAGTTATGTTTTAGTAATTAACATATCTCAGTGATAAGTAAATGTAATAGTAATTAATGGAGAGAAAAAATTGAATTATATTGGTTGAGTGTGGGATTAATGATCAGAGAATGCTAAAATATTGTATAGTGAATTTGAAGTTACAATTTTTTTAACTAATTGAAGTAATAAAATTTTGGGTGATAATCATAATAAATTGCACCTCAACAATAGGACTAAACCATCTTAGATGAAAACGAGGGATCTTGGTTCCTTGTTGAATGGGAATCAAATAACAAGTCATAGAGATATTGAACTCAGCTGCTAATGCTTGCAGCCATTCATCATCCCTCTCTTCTTCTAACAAACACACTGCTGCAGGGTTTCCCTTAAACGCTGAATCAGTGAAAGCATCCACCTGCATATGCATTAACTATTTCAATAATAACAACTCAACAAAATGGATGCTTTAGAACTCAAACAAATAATAAACATACCACGTAGTATTTCATAGATTTCTTTGACATTTAGAAATGTATATATACTCGACTAGGTGTGTGTAAAAAACTAGTCAGTCAAAACCCCTATGATATAAATGTACACAATCTTGTCCTTAACATGCTCCATATATAGCATGGGTTTGTCTGGTCTGAAATAAAAAAGTCAATAAACGTGGCTGAATTGAGATTTAAAGGGTAAAGAAAATTAATAAAGGTGTGAGATTCGAAGGATCCGATTCTAAGAGATCTTTACAAAAGCAGGTTAACATTTTTTTCGAATTGGTTCTCTAATCCCCTTGCAGGTATGCTTTACTATATGATTAGAATTTAGAACAATCATTTATAACATGTTCGAGTACCCATCATTATACCACCATTTATTCATTTTTGGACTAGTATGGATGACCATACCATATAGACTTTACTTTACATTGACTATTCAACATGTCCAACTCAACCGGATCGTCCAGGTCACATGAGCTCAACCTTCAACATGCTTAGCTCGGCTTGATCATCCATGTCACATGAGCTCGACCTTAACATGCCTAGCTCAACTTGATTGTTTAGGTCACATGAACTATACCCTTCAACATGTGTAGCTCAGCTCTACCCCTCCAGCATGTTCAGTTCAGCTCTACCCGTCCAGCATGCTCAACTCAGCTCTACCCGTCCAGCATGTACAGCTCAGCTCTACCCCTCCAGCATGCTCAACTCAGCTCTACCCCTCCAGCATGCTCAACTCAGCTTTACCCTTCCAGCATGTTCAACTCAGCTCTACCCGTCCAACATGCTCAATTCAGCTCTACCCCTCCAGCATGCTCAACTCAGCTCTACCCGTCCAGCATGCTCAACTCAGCTCTACCCTTCCAGCATGTTCAACTCAGCTCTACCCGTCCAGCAT
>Ga0209282_1000676_pt1 | contig 16942 bp, 8 predicted proteins | sample Mtrugardesep15_FD_187529 | JGI IMG/M metagenome (GOLD analysis project Ga0209282, IMG submission 187529) | Root nodule microbial communities of legume samples collected from California, USA - M. trunc garden sep15 (SPAdes) (version 2) | ecosystem: Host-associated > Plants > Roots > Nodule...
TATTAGACAATAAAATAATAACACGTCACACGTCACAAATACGTCACAAAATCATCAAAATCCATATAATATATAAACATATACCATATCATCTAATAAAATAATTAAATAATTAGAGAGGGCGTTACAAATACCCCTATACAAGGCCGGCCCTAGGGTTTATTAGGGTTATTTATAGGCTATAGCACGCATGAAGGTTCAAAGAATGCAAATATTCAATATCTTGTTATATGTAATAATAATGTGTCATTATTATGAACTTCCCTCCAAGGTTCATTAATAATGTGTTTTTCCATCAAGGTTATATGATAGTTCATATAAAGTTCCATCAAAATTCATTATATGAAAGTTCATTATCTACATCACAAGGTTTAAAGAACGAAAACATATTAAAGAACGCAAACATTTTGGACGAAAGTGGGAGAGGGATTATCAAATTAAAAATGGAAAAACACAAAAGGCAAAAAAAAACTAAGAAAAACATGGATGGCAAAATTCACACAATCACGATAATTGGGGGATAGAAATGCAATAGAGCTCTACATATTTTTACTGTTCTAATTAAAAACTTTATCTGTCAAAAGAAAAATACATTGACATATATTACTAAAGGGTCATTATCAAAAAAGTAAAGTTTAAAATAGTTTTATTCTTCTCAATAATTTTAAAACATGGAAGAGATCATGAGGTTGAGGGGTACCCATGTGGAGGGAACTCATGATTTTGTTCTGCATTTTGCACATGTAGTAGATGCTTATTCCAACTCTAAGTTAAAATGCGTATAAATAGGGTTGGCATGTAGGCAACCTAACCTGGTACTTGTTTATGCCATTATTAGCAATTTCTATAAAATAAATAAAATTTTATTTTTGATTTCTTTCCTCAACTCCACATTTTTTTATGACAATTTAATTTTCCATAACTCCAAATAAAAGTTATCTTGAATACAACTTTAGTTATAGGACCTTCTTTTGAGATTCCTAATTATAGGACCTGTATTAAACTTTAAATCTTCACCACAGTCTATAAGAATAAGGTTTACAAAACAAAGATGTTTCCTCTAAAAATAAAAATAAAAAGTTACCAAAAATGTTATTTTGACAAAAAAAATTGATAACTTTACCCCTCTTGTTCAATCAAATCAACTTTTTATATTTTTTTCCCCACTCATTTTCAATCACGCTCCTACAGTCCCACTAACAAAAAAAAAAACATAAGGTGGTGGTGCAATTTTTTTTTTTTACAAAGGTGCATTTTAAAATTTATTAAAAAAACACAAATTACAAATTGGACTAGGTCAATGTCACAAGTAAACACTCATGGGCATGAGCAGCATTTTTCTCGTTAAAAATCTTACTAGAAAAATCAATGAAATAAAACTTTAATGAGAAAAAAAGAGTTCGGAGTAAACAAACGAAAATCAGGTAGCCCTAATCCATTTTGGTTAGATAAATCTAAAACACAAGAAATAATATAATCCTATCAAACAAAACCATTATTCTGGGGTCCACGAAAATCAATATTATCAACATAAAAGTGTCTTGAGATATGGAAAATACTAATGAATAACATATTTTTAGTTAACTCAACACAATTCAACCATTTCTTAACCTCTGCAATAAGCAAGATCACGATTCTTAAAAGTCATAGTAACCAATTAATAATCTATTTCAATTGCATACGTAGCTCAATCAACTCTGCATAGAAAGCAGTAGACACATTTAAATTTTGAGCAAAACAACCTGCAACAACTTTGTTATCTCTAAAAATACCAACACAAGCACTGATCTAAGACAACCTTTTGTTGTGTTGTCAATATTGCATTTGATCCAAGAGAAATAGAAGGATGGCATTTATAACCTACTGATACCAACCAAAATCAATGTTTTTTAGAGAAAACACAAACTTTCAAAGGGGGAAGTATGTGAAAAGTATGAATTTTTATTGATGTATAACTAAAGAAATCAATAACTTGGATTTTTATGAATAATGTAGGCATTTTAATTTGTAAGGTAGGGTTGCTCCATGTTGAGTCTCGCAGTAGGCCCTTTGTAATTTGTACAGTATGTAGGTGACGAGTCACGAGAGTTAGTAACAATCAAACAAACTTGATTAGTAAGAGACGACTAGGACCATATTCTAGTTTCTAGGATTAAGTGGACCCTTAAAGAAAATTATTAAGTTAGTTGATTTGGTTTGTGAAAGCGAAGGATTATGTTTTTCTTTTTAAGGGAGGAAGGATTATGATTTATGATTACTTATTGGATAGGCAGGATATGTAAATTATAAAATAAATGAATATTTGGATAATTATAGATGTTATAACTTTAAATAATCAAATTAAATTAAATGTTACATTTGGATTATCCACATTTTAAGATAATGATGGAAAATGGAAATAAGCCCAACCGTGGATAAGTGTTTACACCATTATTTTTTCTATCATGTGTACTTCTTGTACGCTCTATTTAGATTTTAAAATCTGAAATATTTTAACGTGTTTTTGAAGATTCTATAAGATTTTTATAAAGTTTAGATTCTAAAATCCGAACTACGTAAAACGTATGAGAATATCATAAGATGAAAAAAGAAACAGTCAAGTGGTCTAACTTACGCAATCCAGGTCAGACCATATTAACAATTAAGACCATTATTTTATTAGAATTTCTAACACTTTCAAAGAGTATTTTTTATTAAAAACATATTTAGTTAAAAAGGATTAGACTGTTGATTAAACCTCAAAATAAACTTGTGTGAGGTAACATGTTAGACTTGAGATTTAACTTCTTTTTTTTTTTTATCAAACTAGAATTAAACTTTACAAAATTTAGCACGACCTAATTTGCTTATGTCCTACTAGTGTTCAAAGTGAGAAAAAATAATCCATATATTTTTAAGATTATTTGGACCCGACGTGAGTTCATGGTGAGTTGAGCCGTGTGGCCACACTGATGTGTTTTACTTTTTAAAGTTTTTTAATCATCTTTATAAATAAAATATGATTTCATTTTATTTTATTGTTTTCCATATTATTTGCATGTTTCTTATTTATACTTTCAAAATATTTAAATAAGCCAATCCACTTATTGGTGGGTTGAACCATATATTGTATTTCTTCTGGCTCACTAAAAATGTGAACTAAATTGGGGTTGGCTCATGGTTTACATAAAATTGAGGTTGAGCGCAAAAATGAAAATGAAAGTAAAACCAAACGATTTGGTACGTATCTTTCGAACGTTTATAACAGGGGCAAACACCGAATTTCAAGGGGTATCTCTCGAATGTTTGCATCCATTTTTAAATGAGACAAAATTGATTTTAGAGGTTTACAATTGATTATTATGAAATGTTTGAATGTTTTTAGGTAAATTTTTTGTTTGTAGAATTGATTCTAAATTCTATATTGTTATTGATGTTTTGGCCTATGTACTCTTTTAGCCTCAAAATTATTGTTCAAACCAATTTTACGCGAATATATCCAAATATAAAGTAGTTATATTCAATTCAATTTTTTTGTTTTATTTAAGTAGTCTAGTGACTAGAATTCATCTTTTTTAAGGTGAATAAATAGGGTGTCCGAAGTTCGAACCCCGGCCCCTACATGTAACAATGCATGTCCTTGCCAACCGAGCTATGCTGACAGAGACATATTCAATTCAATTTTAACCAACATCAATTTTTATCACCCTACTATATAGTCCTCGTAAGCTTAGCTTAATTGATAGGGAAATTGCACCCCATTTCTCCACATGTTGTGGGCTCTAACCACTGGAATACTCGACAAAAAAAATTGAATGCTGCTCTTTACCCAAACGGTTTTCCTCATTCCCAAAGTAATGTCCAAAATACCCCTACGCATGTTAACTCACACTAGTGTAAATGGAAACGTGAGTTAACACATGTTGCGTGAGTTAACTCATGCTACGTAACTAGTTACGCCGAAAAAACACATTAAAATACAGCGTGAGTCAACTCACGCTGGTTTCATTTCCTCTAAAATTCACAATTCACACTGAACCTTGTTATTATACATGTACTACCTTTGAGTATATCCATTATATATCAGAAGGAATTAAAAAGGCTTTTAAAAAGATGTCGTATGGGAATGCTTTTATAGCAACCCTATTAATTTATCATTGTCTTGAACTTGGCTAATAAGATTGCAGCAGCACATATATTGAGAATTAATTTGCTAACAAAAACAATGGAAGCATTATTTCTCTTTTAGTGTTTTTTTTTTGTGTGATTTAAGTCACGCAGTGTGAGTCAACTCACGTAAATTTAACACTAGCGTGAGTTAACTTACACTGCATGAATTAACATGCGTAGGGGTATTTTGAACATTTACTTTGAAAATGAGTAAAACCGTTTGACTAAAAAACAGGATTCAAAAAATTACCCCACGACATAAAACACACGTAGAAGTTTTTGCAGTGGACCATATATGAAGACCCAATTCATAAACAACCATGAAGAGTACCTGCAACTTTTTCGCCATATAACCTGAGTCTTGGATTGAGCAAGAGTTATTACCAAAGAAAATTATGTTCATAGGTGCTTCTTTTTCGTGCAAAGATTCTGTCTATAGCAGCTATAATATCCAACCTTAACCATATATATGAAAAATATGCCATGGTAGAGTTATCACGCAAAATAAAATAAAAAAATGCAAGCTTATCACAAAGATAAAAAATTACAAGCAATTGCTAATTATATATGTACACACATGTATACGTGTGTTTGTGTGTATAGTACATATCTAGCTTGACATGAATAAGTTAGGTTCAAAGTAACGTTTTAAGAAGGTATACCCAAAATGAAAGATACAAGCAGTTGATAGTATCAACAAAATGTATAATTAGTTAACTTACCAGTCAAATTATCAAACTACCATTCTTCTACGATTTCAGCAGCCTATTTTAATATCAGATTTCCAGCTCTCATATTTGTCATTGCTAACATTTCATTGAAATCACTTTTCAATCTTGAAAAGCCTTTTCTGGTGCTACAAGAGGATTTTCTCCCTTTTTTTCACTGATCAGCTAAGCTATGGCAAGGAATAAGAGTTTACAAGCTAAACTGGTGGGTATGTCTTCCTTTTTTTTCTTGGTAAAATAAGAATCAGCTCCATTGAAGAATTGAATTGCTCCTATTAGGCATTAAGCCAGAACAACATGTTACACGTACCAGGACATGAGAAGCAAATAGTTTGTATAAGTAATTTATGTTCACGTAATTTTTTTTTTGTAAAATCTATGTTGGATTCTAAGCAAACATTTTACATACTGATTAATCATGTGATATAAACATCTGTTTAATGTTTCCATTGTAACTTGTGTACTGCTTTAATCTGCTAACTAATGTTATATCCATTAATCAGCCTAAGCTCGATACTATTTAGCTATTTTTTTTAGGGTTTGAACTTCTTCGATGTCCCTTAGCTCACTAATCAAACTACCTACTTGAGGCTGCTACTTTGCTTATTAGTTTCATATGATCAAAAGAGCATGCTTAACTAGCAGAAAAATTTATCTCAAGTTATTAAAATTATGCATGACTTTTCAGGTACTTCTAGGGGACATGGGAACGGGGAAGACGAGTTTGGTTCTTAGATTTGTCAAAGGTCAATTTTCAGAATACCAGGTTGCTATATGATTTGTTTATTTTCTTTATGTCTTCACATCACTATAGATGACTCAAATTATTGATAAAAAAAGAAGATAATTTAAATTGGATTGCCTTAAATGAATATGTGCAGGAATCAACAATCGGAGCGGCATTTTTCACACAGGTTTTGTCTTTAAATGAAGCCACTGTGAAGTTTGATATATGGGACACAGCAGGGCAAGAAAGATACCACAGTTTAGCTCCTATGTATTATCGTGGCGCTGCTGCTGCTATAGTTGTATATGACATTACAAGCATGGTAACCAAAATCCACTTTACAAGTGATGTTTGTTTGAAATATGTACTTGAAATCAAAGCATTTTCATTCACATGACCTATCACAAAGCTGTTCAATAAAGATAACAATAATTGATTGTCATGAATGATGTATAATAGAATGTGTAATGTTTATCATATTGCATCCGTGCTACAAATATTTTCATCTAAAAAATATCATTCAAAGTGACAAGATATCATATCAGACTAAATAAATGGTGCATTTTCTTTCTCAGGATTCTTTTGTAAGGGCAAAGAAGTGGGTTCGCGAAGTGCAAAGACAAGGTAACGGAACAGTCAAAAAGTAAATATCTTGCAAACAAACTAGAGAAACATTTGTGAATATTTGGCTAATTTAGCATTGTACTTAATTTGGATAATCTATGTCAGCAAATCCAAATTTGATAATGTTTTTAGTGGCTAACAAGGCTGATTTGGAAGACCAGAGAAAAGTTGAAAATGAGGTATTATTTCTAGTAAAATACCGTCTCAACATTATAAAATGCGGGAATATAGACTAGTTGACCCTCTCCCCTATAGACAGCTAACGGATATTTTTTATATACCATCTTTCATATGATGGTTGCAGGAGGGTGAGGAATTTGCCAAAGAAAATGGCATGTCTTTCTTTGAAACTTCAGCAAAAACAGCACAGAATGTCAACGAGCTCTTCTACGAAATAGGTAAAATAATAACTTAACATCGACCCTCTTTAAGTATTTTAGCAAAGAGGCAGTGTCTCACATGACATGTTTTAAGAACATATACACTAACTTCTGGCGGATACATTTTTTTCAACTGTATGTTCTAAAGTTCTTGCCATTTGTTATGTTGAAGGAACCAACATTGAGAAGAAATTATTAGTTTATATCCATGCAATGCAAGAACGAGAAAAACTTAAGTGACTATTATTTGATTTTCTGTTTTTACTTTTAATTGCAAATTTGACTCTACTATTAATTACAAGAAACAAAGTGCAAGCAAGAAACAGTTTTGCAATTGAATGTAAAAGTAAGAACAGAAAATGTTTTCTTAAACCAAACAAACCTTAAATGAATTTTAGCCAATGGAACTACAGTAATGAAATTTCCTTGTTGCTCACTTGCTCTATATGCATTAATCTCCACTGCAAACTCTATTGGTTGTGAGATTCTAGACATCAACATCTGAATATGCTGACCCAAATGACTTAATGCTCGTGTTCAGGTTTCTTACTTACAAAAACAAATATTTTGCAGCTAAGAGATTGGCAAAAGCCAACCCTTCACGTCAAACTGGAATTAAGCTGCATGGCAGAACTCAAGAAACTAGAAGAAGACTATTTTGTTGTGCTTAAGCTTAACGATGCGTCTTTAATCTTTTATAAGATATATACTATATTGTACTCAAACTCACTCAAGAAGAACATATGTTTGTTCAGTGTTCATTGTAATGTAAGATCTCACGCCCAAAGTGTACTCAGATGGTAACATTTCGTATTGACGAACTTATCAGTTCTCATTCTAAGCTCTCATAGGTATAGCCTTTTTTTTTTTTTTTTTTTTTTTTTTTTGAAGTTTTTAATGTTGTCTTGCTCGTTTATAAAGAATTAAAAGGTGATATGATTTCTAGTTTGATAGAGAAGATATATACGTGAAGAAAGAAAAGACTTCAAGGAGAGCAAGAGAGACATTTTGATGAAACAACTTAAACAAAAATAAATGCATGAGAAAGCAGGTTTGCTCAATCAAAATCTAGAAGTAACTGTCAAAAATCAGAGTCGTTGGGATGAGATGACAATTTTTTCTGATGCCAAGACAAATTTTGCAAAATTGCTATACAACGCTCGAAAGTGATTCTAGCCATTTAGATACCCTCTGCAAGGGTCAAATGGGGAATATTTAAAAAAGCGCTGCATCAATAGGAGACTAAATAAAAGAAATATTTTTCACAAGAAGAGAAATATGCCTTTTGAATTTGTGTTTTTAGAGATGAACAGGGGAGAAGCTGCAACACTATGTACAATTCAGCTGCTTAAAAGAGAAACAGAATAGAAGGCTGATTAAAATACAATGAAAGTATAAATTTTCATATTTGCTAGCTTTATGTCGAGCTTATATTTGTATATCCACCTGTTCATTGAAGAGCTACACTATTTTTCTTGTTGAAAAATTTGTGAGGATGATTTGTTGCTAGCCGGCTGGAGGGGCTGGAGTTGAAGAAAAGAAAATTACTTTCTGTTATCTTAGAAAGGTTAAGACTGAGAAAAAAAATTATAAATGCAGCCAAAGGAGACAGAAGGCATCTCAAGACCAATCAGACAATAATATGACATTACATTTACAAATTATAATACTATAAAATAGTATATGTTTAAATATGCTAATAACATTGTACAAAGGGAGGAGGAGGGGATACGAGATGAGCAAAAGCTATGAAACAATAGCGCCTATCCCAATATCCTTTCAGCCTCAACCCAAAGAAAGTAAGAACAATGTCAACTTTTGTTATAACTTATCTACTTTCACAACATAGATAGGACCACCCTATTATTAGTACATATCAAAAGAAGTAAACATTTACTCATTCTGTTATAACTTATCTTCCTCTCAAAGCGGCAAGCCTAGTTGCTAAATCATCATAGTCAGGCAACTTGGGATGGACATGTCGAGTTTCGTGCAATCTATCTGGCTGAAATGAAGCAGCGCGAACAAAATCTTTCTTAGCTTCTATTACTCTAGTTTGTTCACGAGGAAGGGAAACTGATCGTAGGGGAAGGGTAACTATATCTGGTGTCTTATCAGATCCATCTCCATTTCCATTCTGTAGTAGTTCCCGAGTTGAATTATCCATTTTATGTTCATGGTGACTGTTTGACTTTTTTCTTACTATTTCAGGCTTTAGAATAGATGATTTTTTGCTATAATGAATCAGTAATTTATCTATTACCCTTTCCTCTTCAGCATTTTGATGCTGCTCATCAACAAACAAATTTCGCAGACCACGTCTTGATTCACCTCGTCTCCTGCTTCTGCTCCTTGCTTTTCTCACAAGTTCAGTATCTACATTAGGGGCATCATAGTGACTAGTTCGTGATCTTGAGTGCTTTCTCCTTGTAGATTTTGCTTTTACCATAGGGATTTCTTTAGAATCCTCACGAAAATAGAGTTCCTTTTTAGGACTCTGTTTGCTCAGTCTCTCGTGTCTACTGGCCTGCCAATCCAGGTCAGACTTATTCAAACCAATTTGGGTCCTCTCTGACATAGAAGCAGCATCAGAGTTTTCGTGAACTGAAGGACATGTAAAGAAGCCGTCACTGTCGGTATGTGGAGATACTACATTGACTCCACGTGTTCTGTTCTGATGCTTAGAAACATGTTTAACATATGGAGGTGGAATGATATTACTAAAGCAAGGCTTTAGCATAGGCGTTTCATCATGTTGAACTTTTCTCTCAGATTTATCAGTATCAGGCGGGCCAGCACATGGCTCCTTCACATTACTCCTGAAACGCGATCCTATTCGAGTAGAAGTTGCAGTGTCCTGGCTTTTTCTTGGAGGGGTCATATTCCCCAAACTGTCATGCAGCTTGAAACCATCTTCAAATTTTTCCAATGTTTTGTCCTGAAATGAACGTCCATTTGGTTTTAGCATATTACCCTCCTTACAATAGCTTCTATCACTCTTTGTAGTAGTAACCTCTTGCTTTCCTGTTAATGAATTATCATGGCCATTCTTTTTCCCAAGGACTTCACGACCATTTAATGGCTTGAATCCAGTACCAGGGACTGTAGATTTATATTGAAGATCATGATAATCTCTGTTTAGGTCCTTTAGGATAACAGCTTCCATGCCATTCTCCAACATAACATCATTCTTTGCATCTTTCTGGCTAAAATCCTTACTGAGTGATGATTTATCATAATCAAACAAATTGTTACAGATACTAGCACTCTGGCCCTGTACAAGTCATTTATTAAAAAATAATAACAACTTTAGATGCATTTTCAAAATTTCAAGTATGGTAAGAATTAGCTAAGAATCCAATCTGACACTGAAGCTAGTCAAAAATGAAAAGGAATACAGAAAGCCGCACCTGTGCAAATGAAGAGGGTCTTGACATCCTTATTTCGAAAGCCTTGGAGTCCCAGTTGATTGAAAACTCTGATGCAATTTCCTGCATCAAGCAGACTTTCTTCTCTAATGTAGAAGACTTTGAATTCAGATTTGCAGCAAACTGATAATTGGCAACTTAGTCAGTGAGTTGAAGAAAACAGGAGAACTCATTGATAAGTAAAGTTCTAATAAAATTAAAAATATGAATAACCACCTCTTGATTGACAAAACACTCTATGGAACTCCCATATCTCTCCTGAAATATTTGCCTAAGGTCGCGTAATTCTGGTAAATCGGAAAATCTTGCAGCAGCAAACATCAAAGATGATACTGCCACCCTACATTCCTCAGGGCAGCCACTGTAAAAGAAACGGAACCAGTTATAAAAATATTCTAACTTCTGATTTTTAAGGAAAAATATAAAAGGGCTATCTACTCATTATAATTTTGGGATATCTACATATAGCTTATAGGTATCCACAACAAAATTATATCTGTCAACTGAAAAACAAATGGATAGATATGTTAAAATATATTTTTGGTCTATATGCTGTTGATATTTTTTTTTATCAATCAATTTCTGCAATTATGTTATTTCTGTTAATCATCATATCAAAATAAATAACAGCGCCAAACTAAAGCATAATTCTCATCCATTATCCAAATTCCGCACAAAGTAAAGGTTATTCTTGCCAAAAGCACTAACCTAACTAATAAAAAATGGACCAGGTTTGCCCCCAGTCAAAAGTTTCATGCATGCACAAAGTAGGCACATTTGTGGTCATTGAACCAAGATCGGACTTTTCAGATTTCAAGCTGTCCGATCTTGATTCAACAACCACAAATGCACTGAATGTGTCAAACATTAATAGCAGAGAATCTCATTTCTAAAAAAAAATATAGCTTTCAAACTTTATCAGCAATAATAACTCTGATGCTATGAAGCACGGACACTCCTCGGATTAGGCGTGTCTCGGTGTTGGACACGACACATATAATTACACTAAATTATGTGATTTTCTCAAATTATTATCTGTGTCGGCGTGTCGATGTCTGTGCTTCATAGCTCTGATGTCAAATGAAAATGTAAAATTAGAATAATAAATAAAGAATTGACATGAATATTTATCTAAGCAGAAACTAATTACCTCAACTTCTGCATCACTGATAGATGCTTGAGTACAAGCTCACATGATTTCTCCACAAAACCATAACAAGATGACAAAATCAACTCAACTAAAAGTCCTTCAGCCTGTTAATTTTACCACATTGTAACCAAAACAAAACTTATTGAGATCATTTCATTAAACAACTCAATGAAAACTAGCACGCTTTTTTCAAAGCACAACCTTCATGAATTACTACATTGACCCACAGAACGTGCTTAGTGAAGAATCTAACATGACCTAAGGCTAGTTTGGATTTCCTTATTTGAGTTTATATACTGAATAAGCACTTTTGAGAGTGCTTGGGAGAATTTTCGAAAACAGGTTATTACATTTTCATAAGCTGTTTTCAACTTATTTCCACAAGTTCTTCAGGATAGCTTATGGAAATAGCTTCTAGCTTATTCATCAAAACTGGCCCCAACCTATAAACGACAGAAAGCAAAAACAGAATTAAAAAGGAAGTGCGTACCCTTCCATAGGCATTGATATCTAAACCACTATGCAGAAGATCAGCAATATCTTTCTTGAGAAACTTCTCTGTAGCTTTTCTCTTCCTCTTAATGACTTGAATACGATTTTTGGTGATTTTGATTAACGGTTTACTGAAAAACAATAACAAGAGAATAAGAGAACAAGTAACGTATAAATGGCAAGTAATTGAAAGAAAGTATGAGACAAACCATTTCGCGGAGAAGCTTTTGCCAAGTAATCCATCCAACATGGTGGAAAATCTCGACTCAGAAGTTCAAAATGACATTGAAAGAAAGGGAAACAGTATGTTGCAGAGTGCACTGTGGAGGAAGAAGAAGAAAGAGTATTTGGAAATAAGAAAATATAGATCTTTGTTGAACTAGGCGACGATAATAGAGTTTGGCTATATTATGAATTATGCCGACAAAAAAATGAACGTTAGAAAGAGTAATTTTGCTGATAAATTTGGTGGCAAGTAATGAATGGCGGGTATAATTCTAAGCTAAAGTGACTCACTCCGAATGAGTTATGTGTGAAAAAGTTGGATCGCATCACGATAAAGGAGGTTTAATGGGTGTTATTCTGTGGGGACAAGTAAGAGCCGTTATGCCTCATTTTTATTACTATTTTTTTTTCTTTTTTACGGCCATGTTTGAATAATAAACATTAGAAAAGGCTAGAGACTAGAGAGTCTCCTTTGATTTATCAAATGGATAAAAATAGAAATTAATGAATTTAACTTTTTAAAAATTAATTGATTATTGAATCTAATGTAATCCTATTTTCTTTTTTTTTTAGGAAATTAATAAAAGAGGGCTAAAACTAAAAAATAAAAGGAAACTACAAAGTTGTTCTATTAATTCTAAGCATGCAAGTACTTAAAATGTCATCAAAAAGGCTACTGTGAAGTTTCCTATGAGGAGATTTTATATAGCATGTACATCATATGGATTCTTATTAAAATTAAAATGAGCTAATAAATGAACGCATCTATTTTCTTCACGTTGAATGTGCTTAAAAATAACTTGTCGTTGTAAGTTGAAAATATAATAGATATGATGAACCAAATTATGGGTGTTTATGAATGAGTGTTTGGAAATATTTTGGATACGACGAACCAAATTATAGGTCTTTTCGAATGAGTGTTGTAGAGGTTCTAGTCAGTTTTATGGTTTGTTCGAGGGGTTTTGGTGCGAGCAACGGGCGATAGGCGCATGGAAATTGCCTTTGTGGTCATTCACGATGGAGTTTGAGGATTTTATTCAAGTTTGGTTTTTGCTGTTATGTGGGGGTTTGATTTTGATTTTGGTGGTTAGTTTTTTATTTGATTTTGGATGTAGCCTTAGTTGGTTGATGTCTTTATAAGGGGTTTGATGTAATAAGAAGTATGAGTTTTCTTTATGTTCCGCATATATATGACATCTTTTCTATGTTTTAGTCTTGTCAGCCTCTTTTCATCTCGTGCAAGGACATTGTTATTAATAAATTTTGTCGTTTCTTAATCTTCATTTGTTGTTGTGGGTAAGAGTCGCATCGTTATTAATTTTGTAGAAATTTTTAGGACGATTCATCTATTTCGATCTATTCCTGCTGTTTCTAACATGTTGCTCTCTGTTTTGCTTCACATACAAATAGTGAGTTCATACATCGTAAAAACACATCTAATCATTCAAACAAACTTATTTCCTTCTTTTTTTATCCCTTTACCTTTTATGCATTTCTAAGTGTAGAGAACCCACAACCAAGAGAGAAGAGACATAGTTCCTCCCACGACATTTAGCCATACCTCGGCTAGATTCTTGTTACATCAACAGACCAAAGACACAAACTCACACTTTCCCAGTTCCCATTCACGTTTTTGAGAAAACAGAGTCAGTATTCAACTCTCAGAAATATCCCCTCTGATGATCTAATCCATCTATCCATTGAGGAGACTCCATGATGCTACCAACTTTTTCTTTAACATGATTCAAACCAAGTGTTGTCCCTGTCACGCATACTGTAAACATAGTTTTTGTGCTCAAGCTCAAGGTAGAATGGATGAAGCAGAGTTAGTGCATGTCGTGCTATTATTATGAAGCATCCTCATGGTGATGTTCACCAATCACCTTGATAATGGTAATGACTGAGCTTATAAATGCTGGCATGAATGACAAGGCTGCCACTATTTTTTCCTTAGCAACGAGTTTGACCATTCTTGTTATTTCGTTGGTTTTGTTTGCCATTTCAACATATAGCTCCCTTCCCTATTCAACATTCCCCACCATAAATTACCACGACAACATCAAAGAACTAGACTGATAATTAAGGAAATGAAGAGCTAACTAAATTGAAATCAATCGAAGTACCTACCAACACCAAAGGAACAAATTTTATTGAAATTTTACAATATCAAAGATCATTTTCTCAAGGACCAATTTAGAAAAATATTGTTAATTTAATACACGCCAATGTTGTTTTATGAATATAGCTAGCTTTGGAGAGTAAAAATAAGTTCTATCTGGCATACCATTGACGCGGGAATTTTAAGGTAATGTCCAGATTGGACCCATGCCCACACAAATGAGATGAAAAATGACTTTTTTTTACTAGACTAGATAAATCCAAACGTCCAAATATGACATTATATTTGTGTTACAGTCAAGGTTTTCAGACTTCACTGCACTTATATGTTATTGAACAATTCGTGAGTTTGGAGTAAAGTGTACTTAACATATTCATATTTGCATTAGGGATAAAGATATGCAAAAGGAAAAAGCCCATTAGCCATTCCGCAGATTGAGCTAATAAAAGTCTTCAATATGAAAAAGAAAAGCTTTATATCTTGATCAGCACCGTCCACAAAACAATCTTGAAAAATATGTTTACTTTTTCAAAAAGACAAGCAATTTGTAAAAAAAATAAAAATGTATTCTAAACTTTGATTATGCGTGTCAAATTGATACATTGGTCAACAAAATACTTGAGCAAAATAAATACATAAACACACCAAACACTTATTACTACTGATTAACATTGCAAAGAAGATTAAATAAACAATTTAAAAATCATCTAAAAAAACATTAGATGATATTGTATAAAAAATTCAGAAACATAACAAATTAATTAAGACCTAACTGATCCCATCTTCAGTTTAGAGTTAACACTAGCAGGTGTGTTAGGACAACCAAAGAACTCAGAGTACATCTCAATGAAGAATTTATCGACAATTTCAAGATATGAAGGACATGTGAGTCTAGAATAGTAATGAAGAACCTCTTCAATGTCTAATATATAATCAACATTACTCATTTCCAACATTTCCAACTCTTTCAGCTTCTTTTCCACCATACTCTTAGATGTGAACATTGATGATGAATCTTGCTTGTTTCCTCTTTGATGAGTTAAGATTCTTTTATTCCTTTGCTCCTCCATTTCCTCACTTTTCTCCATCTCATCCCTCTTCTTTGCATTGTTTAAAGCAACCAAATTTTCATTATGATTATGTACATGTAGTTCCTCTTCTTGCTTTGTTGTTGATGATGATAGCATAGCTTTGTTCTTTCTTCTTTTCTTTGATTTTCCTTTTTCTGAATCCCATTTCTCAGTGAAGTCACTGTAGAATTTTTCCAAGTCATTATAAGAGGAGTGATTATGAGGGGGTGTTTTGGGAATTTTTTGGTAACTTGGAGAGAATAATGACTTGAAGTTGTTTAGAGTATTTTGGAAAAACTTCTTGTATTTGGAAATTGAGCTTCTTAGCAGCATTGTGTGATTGATGAGAATGATAAGTAAAAGTGAAGCTTTTTTTTTCTTCTGTGCACTTTGTTTTGTGCAGAGAATGAGAAATGAAACAGAATAAAATGAAAGTGTGTATTTGTGTTTGTTTTTTTGAGGTTGCAGAGTTGTAGTTTGTTATGTTATGTGTTCTATGTCATGTTTTCTTTATATTACAATTGATAGAAGCATAGGAGCCATGAAATATTCTTTGGCTTTTTTCCTTTTCTGTCATTGGATCTCCTTTGCTTTATTGTTCTCTTTTGTTTTCACACGCTCCTTTTGTTACCTGTCTTTCCATTTTGCTTCCTTATTAGGGGACCCTACAATCCACACCCAGATTCTCACTCATAATTTAGGACTAAATAGACAAATTGATTTTCCAAATTGGGAATAAAGGTCAATATGGTGTAAGAATTTCACAAAATAACTAATACATGTATGAAATATAACTTGTCCCTTGAATTCATGTATTTTATGTCAATTTTGAGAGTCATCTTAAGATTCAGATTCGTTAAATAACTTTTACATCATACATTTTACATGTTTTTAATCTTATGGATGATCAACATATGATCTATTTAGAATGTCACATATTCATTGTACGTGTCATGTGACCCTAAAAAAAAAAAAGGTCTCTAAAAAAAATAATAAAAGGTCTCTAAAAAAAATCTAATAATAAAAGGCAACTAATGAATTATTTTGATAGATAGAGCATCAATTTCAATTGATACAACCCACGATTTCAACATTCAAAGAAGAAATTCCCTAAAGTTTTTCACTATGTAGGAATTTGTGAATTTGTTCTTCTTTCTTTTTTTTAATCAAGTTTAGTTGCTTTTACTTTTGATAGTGGAGTTGGTGTGTATGTAGCCTCTTTGGGAGAATGAAAGGAGCGGGGTGGTTGTTGAGTTGTGTCTTTGTTCAACAATCTTATTCTATATTTTATTTTATGCAGGTTCTCTCCTAATTACTAATTGCTAATCACGTTAATGAGTGATTGGGAAAAATTACCATACCATATTGCGAGGTTTAGTAAACTAGCCTATACTTGGAAAGTAGGATGAATCAAAATAAAATAAAGGCCTAGCCTATACAAGGTAGGGCGTTACTAAATTTTTACTTTAAATTGTAGAGTGATTCAGGAAGGCTTAAACAGAGATGGTCATAAATTAATTGTTAACTCCAACTATACATCCGGTGTAAAAAGGTATATTGTGAATTGATTGTTTTATTGTACTAAAAAGAACATTGTTTTCTTTATTTTATGATAGAACTGGGGATTCATCCCGTGCGTTGCACGGGTTTCATTGAAATACTGTTAAATATATTTATTTTTTATTATAATATTTTATTGTTTGATTTTGTCAAAGAAACAATGATAAATTTCAAATATTATTTCTTTATGAAATTGAAGAAAATTAACCTTTACATGCATCAACTTGTCACTTTTAATCTCTTATATCTTACTTAATTTCTCGCATATTCATTCAAAAATTAATTTTGTA
>Ga0209282_1000677_pt1 | contig 16939 bp, 10 predicted proteins | sample Mtrugardesep15_FD_187529 | JGI IMG/M metagenome (GOLD analysis project Ga0209282, IMG submission 187529) | Root nodule microbial communities of legume samples collected from California, USA - M. trunc garden sep15 (SPAdes) (version 2) | ecosystem: Host-associated > Plants > Roots > Nodule...
AGCTGACCAATTCAAGAAGCAACCATGTACAAATACCACAGGTGCTAATACAGTACCAGGTACTGAACCTCAATTCTCCAACTACCCAAACCTTTTAGCTAAATGTCAATTGGCTATTTCTGATACGAAGGATGGAGCTGTTATGCCTGCCTGTGTTCCTGGCCTAGCTTCAAGCCTCGTCCTCGCTAACTTCACGAAATCTCTCTACTCACAGAATCTCAACGACACACAGTATACAGGAATTGGTATTGGCTCAGAAGATAACTGGATTGTCGTTGTCTTGACCACTGACACTCCAACAGGAAACTTTGCCCCCTATAGTTCTAATGCTGCCAATTTGATTTCCAAAGTTGGAATGATTTATTGCTCAATTCTCTTGTTAGCTGGCAAAATTTTCCTGTTATGATACCTAGAGGATGGCTATTGACAGTGCTTCATTGATGCAATTTTGTTACCAGTCAGAAACTACAAAGGTTTTACTTGAATGTTAAAATGGAAATAATAAAGATAAAAAAAAATCTAGTAGAAAATTGAGAGATCCTTGTGTTACTATTGTTTAATAACGTAATTGTCTATTGAATGTAAAGTGAGAAAAGTAGGAGTGTTGTTCCCAAAGGGTTGTTATTGTTGTCATTGTTATCAATAATATCATTTTTGAGCTTGGAAATTCAGCATTCGCCAAATGATTGGAAGTGCATAACATAATACAAAACTACTAAAAAAAAAAGGCTACCGCAATAACAAGTCTACTTCAAGGCTGAAGCCTTGATGACAGAAAATCATATTATCAGAAGAGGAAGAAACCATTATTTCAATTTTCATTTTTCGCATCCCTATTTTAGAAACACGGTCTTAACCGCCAGCAACACTTACGTTCATTGCACCTGCCGCTCTTTACCTCCATAGCAAACAAAGCCAATTTTTGCATATGCTTAAATGAGATATTATTTATAATCTATTCATCACAAATTCAAGATGCTTTCAATTTGGGGGGATTGGCAGAGAAGTATCTTCCAATGATGAGCATCAGAATCCATGTCGACTTTGTGATCTTTTCCTTTACCATCAGAAGTAATGCAGAGCTGAGAACAGTTTTCAATATCTGTGCCTGCAATCCATTGAAAAATCCCAAAAGGCCTTCTCTTTTCCAAATAGTATAGAGTGCTCCAGAGATTGTCCTCTGCGCCTTCTTTTCAGCTTCTGTACTCTTATTATCATATGAATCAGCTGCCTGAATAGTGACTTTACACCTATTGGAAATTCAAAACATCTTTCATCAGCATGTGCAAAATATAGCATAAACAAAGTAAAAGACAATGTATCATAATACTTATTTTTCCCAAGATAGATCTGCAGAAACCAAAGGTCTGTGTAAAAATTTAATTTTTTTAATTTTCTTCCTTTTGAATTTTACTATTAACTGGAACCATGGATCTGTAGAAACCCAAAATCTGTATATTAACACAGACACAAAATCTAGAGATAAATAATTTAGGTTCATAATCCACCTGATAGCTGGGTATGTCAAGCATGTAGCAGCACATTTTGAAACTGCACCCAGCATGAAAGCAGAGAAGGCAGAAAGTGATTCCGGGGATGACTTTGCATCAGATTTCTTGCTCATCTTTCCCTTTAGTAGTCTGTGTTTCAGCTGATCGAATGCAGTATACTGTTGGAGGATAAAAATCTGTCTGAGTATGGATAGTCATATAGTGTAACCTAATCTGGAATAATTGATTCTCTCTAAGTTTCATTGAATCATTGGTATAAATATTTAAAGAGTGATACCTGAATAGATGGGTTTGTTGTTAAAAGAATAGATATGGCAAGACCATCAAATGCATCACTCCAGGTACCCTCTGATAAGGTCTGCCAGAGTCCCTTGGATTTTCCAAATTCACTTGTCTGCATCCTTGAGGATGCTGTATCTAAGGGCTGTAAAATAGCAGATATTACAGAAGATTATGTGCCTAACAGCAAGGAAATAATGAGTTTGGACAGTACATTGCACTGATTAGGGACCAATTTGTTTTCTTTGCAGATTTTATTATATATGTACTTAACATACAACATTAGTTAACCGCGTTCTTTTTAGACAAGGATGCTGTGCTATGATTTGAACCTAGAAACCTTACCTAGTCTGCTAAAGATCGAGTAAGTCTCAGTATACAAGAAATGCCAAATATTATACTTTTCAATTAATGGCATGTTTGCAGGACAGAAATTACCCTTTCATAAACTTAATTTCAAGTTCATTTAGGGAAGTATGATCTGTCAGCAAATAATAACAACCATATCACAAATAAGTATGTCACTATCAGTAATTTGTCTTTGAAAAAAAATAATAACTTTGACTTGCCTGTGTTATTAGTATTGTACAGACGCCGGACATAGTAGCGGCAATCAAGTTTGCTGCTGTTCCAATGTTCTTGTTTCCACTTTTTTCCAAATATAGTCTCTTAAAGTAGCTATAACCATAGAAATAAATAAACGACGAAACGAACGATTGGACATTTTTTGTCCCCAAGCCTTGGTACAATGAAAGCACCTGACGTTTAGAAATTGCTTCCCATAAAACATCAGAAATTCTCCTACATAAGATAGAGCAACAACAGTTACTCTCAGCTTCCTTGTTAGAAAATAGATTTTGTTTTAGAAAAATCTAGAGATTTTTTTTTTAGAGATTTTGAAAAAAATCTAAAGCTATTTGTGTTTGCTTACTACCCATAAAAATCTATTTTTTAGAAAAAATGAGTTTTAACTTGTACATGTGTTACCTCCTTGTTGTTGAAAAAAAATAGATTTTGAGAAAAGCTAATCCTAATAGCTTTTCATTTTAGGATCAAAATAGATTTTTTTGATAAAATGATTTTTCTAAAAATCCTAAACAAACACTTAAAAATGAAAAAAGTGATTTTTTTAAGGAAAAAAATTAGATATTTTTTGAAAAAAATCTTAAACAAACGGACCCTTAATCTTGCCACAATAATATTGTAATATTGGCGATTTAGGATATTATCACTGCCATTTGGCATTGTGTACGTTTGGATATATAAACAACTTGATAGAACACTTACTCAATAAATGCTTATGTATAAGTTATTTCTACAATTAAAGAGAAAATGTGGTTAAATTGTTTTCACCTAAACTGTAAGATGTTTTCGTAAACTATCCAAGAGTAGTTATTGTGATAAGCTGAAAAGAGCTTATTGACATACATCCGTTTGTATTGGCTTATTTTTGAGCTTATGAAAAATAGCTTACACAAATAAATAAGCTTTTATGTTAATTTATAAGTTTTCACTAACACAAATTATATCTTCATAACCTGTTTTTTCATAAACTACATTGACAAGCTTATAAATGATACAAAAAGCTCATTTATTTACATAAGCTATAAGCTCAAAATATGCCTTATCCAAATACTACAAGATACTCATAAAGCAATCCAAATAAGGACATTATCATTTAGTTTCCTCTACCGAACAATATTTGATAGTGTTTTGAAGAAATTATAACTACACACTCAATTTCATGCTTGTTTTAGCTCAATTTTTTTACCAAATACAAACAGGAGTCTCTAATCCAAACACACACTTAACCTAAATTGTTTAATGAATTATAATTAGCTAATAATCAATAAAAGGAAAATGGGTAACGAACCTGTATTTTCTTTGATGGGAGGCTTGAACTTCAGCTTGATATTTAGTTTTGCACGTGTCAAGTGGATATAAGACGGTGGTGCTAACAAGGGATCCAATAGCCCCAGAAGTAGCTTCAGACAATGATTCAAGATCAAGTTGCATTTTATCACAAATAATTGGAATGAACGACGAATGAATAGAGTAGGTGTAATTAACAATAAGACATAAAGTTTGGAATTATTTGTGATATGAAACGGAAAGTGAGGCACGACAATTGGATGAATTGAATCCTCATGGTCATGGCGAGAGCGCTTCTACCTTAGTTAGACATCTTTTTGGGAATTGAAATTTTAATGGGATTTTATCGTTTTCTTTCCTTCTCCCTTCCCTAAATATCCTTCTTTTTTCTCTCTCTATTTTCATATGAACCATTTTATATTTTAATTGCTTAAAAAAATATTACTAAAAAATAGTATACTGTAAATAAATATAAACATAATAATTAAACTCTTTATTTATTTATTTATTTATGGTACAATGCATTGATTTCTTTTACTCAATTTTTTTTAATTTCATTAATCTTTTTGACGTAAATCAAGTATCCTAAACACAAAAATTGCCGAGTCTAATCTATCGAGTCTTACAGAAGTCAAATGGGCTTAAGTCTTGTGATCATGTTTTTATTAATATTTATTTTCTTCTGCAATATGTAATAAATATTCTAATAAAAATCCTAGATAAATCAATTTTAGTGTCTCACAAGCTAGATGCATGAAGTTTTTTAGAGTATAATTTAGTTGATAAATACAAGATCAACCCTCAGTTCAATCGTATAATTCTCTGTATCCTCAATTTAGAGTGACAAAAATTGATCTTGGAAATGTAAAATTGATTTTGACATATTTGATTGCTTTCATGTTGAATTGATTCTATATTTAAAATTAATTCAATTTGGAGTTAAGATTTGTAGTATTTAATTTAAGAATTGATTTTTACATATAAATTTGTAGTTTAACTCACTTTTTCATGAAGTGTCATAACACAATTTTTTTTTTAAGGAACAAATCATTTTACTTAAACCAATTTAACAATTTTTATCACCTCATAACCAAACACACACTATTTAACAATTTTTTTATTTTTTTACACTTGTGAATGTTTGTGTAAATTTTTTATATTTAATTAATGGTGTATGCAAAATAATTAGTAAATTTAAAGCAAGCAATGTAGTTGCCGACAACATACCTAGAATATCTTATTGCCCCACTTGATATGATAGTGATTGAAAAGTGAAAACAAGGTAACCGTTATGACTCCACCATTTTGAATCACTTTACTTTCTTTTTCCCTCCTACTTCAAATCAACTACTACACCAAACCCTAGAAATCCCATTCATTCCCTCCCTTCTCACATGCAATGCAAGACTTCTTCGGCTCAATTCGCCGATCCATTGTCTTCTCAACCCCACCCTCCGCCGACGATGGACGCTTCACCGGTTTCGCCAACAAGATCGGCTCCGCCATTCGTAAATCCAGAATCGGCAGCCTTAAATCTCCTCCTCCACCTCCGCCAATTCGGTGGCGTAAGGGTGAGTTAATTGGTTCCGGTGCCTTTGGGAGGGTCTACATGGGCATGAACCTTGATTCCGGAGAGCTTATTGCTGTTAAACAGGTCAATTTTGTTACCTTTTTCTTTGATTGTGTTCATTTGCGCAAATTATTGATCTTTTTGCTTCTTGGTTCTTTCTTTAGGTTTTGATTGAGCCTGGTATTGCCTTCAAAGAGAATACAAAGGTAAAAATGGTGTTTTTTGGTGTACCCTTATTTATAGCTTTGATTGTCATAATTTTGGTTTCCTTGTTTTGAGCTTCATGGAAGTGCATTTTTATTGATCATTGTGTGATATAAGTGGCAATGCATTATGCATTTGTTCCTACCATATGAATTAAGCAAGATCATTGATTTGGGATTGATCCTCTAGATTAGTTGGACCTTGACCAGATACTGAGATTCCGATAAGAAAAAAAGCAGTTGCATTGATGTGTTTTAATTTCATGATTTTATATCAGCTGGGCGTTTTACAATGTTGATGTTGAACTATGATCTGAAAAATCTGTTTCTATCTTGTTGAATCAGGCTAATATTCGGGAGCTCGAAGAAGAAGTGAAGCTTCTCAAGAATCTTAAGCATCCAAATATTGTTGTGAGTTTTAGTCTGAGTGATTTTGATTGCTTGACGTCGAATATAGTAATTTTATTTTATCCTTTTTGGTTATTATTTATGATAGAGATACTTGGGAACTGCTAGAGAGGAAGATTCCTTAAATATTCTGCTGGAGTTTGTACCTGGTGGATCTATCTCATCACTATTGGGGAAATTCGGATCCTTCCCTGAGTCGGTGAGTGGATTTTACTTTATCAAGTTCATGGAGAATATAATGGGTTGTGCTTTTTTTGTTGCTTCATGTTCAATTTTTTTAACAGGTTATCAGAACGTATACAAAACAGCTTTTAGATGGTCTTGAATACCTTCACAATAACCGAATTATTCACAGGGATATCAAGGTACGGAGCTCTTTCTTTAAATTTTAGACGACTCTATCGTGTTCTGTCCCTCTCATATTTGGTAGGTCTGTTGTTGGATACAGGGTGCAAACATTCTAGTTGATAACAAAGGGTGTATTAAACTCGCAGACTTTGGCGCATCAAGAAAAGTAGTGGAATTGGTATGTTAGTGTTGAAGTTATTAATTCAGTATGCTATTACAAGCTTCTTGTGTAACTTTGTTTGTAGTCTTGACATCTGAAGTTTGTGGTTTGATATAGGCTACCATAAATGGAGCAAAATCTATGAAGGGTACCCCACACTGGATGTCACCTGAAGTTATTTTACAGACAGGATATACAACGTAAGTGGACTAAATATTTGGAAAGAAAATATCATTATTGCCAAGTCAACCAGTTCTGCATCTGAAGGTTAATTTGTCATTATTAATGTTTTCAAGGAAATAAGGATTTCGTATGTCATGGAATGAACGTAAATATTTATCTGTTGTGACATGTTGAGGTCTGTGCTGTTATCTAACCATAATTACAAAATTCAACTTATCAATTCATTATTAGGAAACTAGAAACAATTAGAAGTATTCTGTCAGTTCTATAGTATATTCTATCTTCCTTGGCCAACTTTGGTTCCTAAAATAGAAATATAGACTTTTGGGTGGTTGCTGAAGAGTGTAAGTTGCGAGAACTTTTCATGATATTCTATATTTTTCCCTTCAATTCTAGGGCAACTTTTCTATATTTGGTTCAACCAGGATAGTTAAGCAATCACCATAATGAATTCCGAACACTGCAGTTCACTTCTAAAGCTAAGATCACTGAGAACTGTTGCTAATAGTATATTCTTGTTTTTATCCTTTCTCAATATTTATTCATCTGCATAATTGTATATTCTTGTTTTTATAATTTTAGGTTTGACTTTTGAGGTTTTGGCTACCTGTGAGGTTACAATTTGTAATCCGGTAACCATAAAAATTCTTGACGTGTGTCTTGTACATTACTATAACCATGTAGGGGTTGTATTTCCTATTTCGTTCTGTCCTGAAAATGCATATGCCTTCGTGTCATAACCCCTAAATAAACAAAAGCACATTTAGAAGTTCTTTTGTTTTGGTCGGAAATGGATTTCTGAGGGGGAAAATTGAGTTTTGAATTGGAGAGAATAACGTCAATGATAAAGTTAATGATGTCATTTTTTCCTCAAAAAAGTAAACATGCCGATTTCAACCGTTGGTCCATCGCCAAAGCTTTATATAATATATTGCTCTACACCTGATCATATTCTGATTTTTGATTTGCGTAATCATCTTAGACATGGTATAAATCAGGTAGACAGATAAGATTCAGATATGTAAATGCAGACTAGACTATGGGAATGGGTTTCATTAGTTTGTCTAAATTCTTCTTGAAAAACCTAAACGAAGTAATATAAGGAACAATGTTTGATAATTTCTCATAAGCTTTGGTTGTTCTAGCTGTTGTACTTTGTTGTTTTCCCTTGAACCTATCATTTATGAGTGAACAAAGTAATGACCATATATTATGTGTTTTCAGTCACGATTGTTTATTAGAATTACAAATGATTCTTGGAACGACGCCTAACTTATTTTATTATTTATTAGCTCTGCTGATATATGGAGTGTTGCATGCACTGTGATAGAGATGGCCACAGGAAAGCCTCCATGGAGTCAACAGTATCCCCAGGAGGTACATACTTTTAGTTCAAACCTTACTTAGCAATCTTATTTGATCATTGATTTTCATAAGTTGATCTCTCTCTCTCTCCCTCTCCCTCTCTGCAATTTGGTTCTTTGAAGTGTTTTTGCTCAAATTTTTTCTTTTAGGTTTCGGCTCTTTTCTACATTGGAACAACTAGAGATCATCCACCCATACCTGAACATCTGTCTACTGAGGCAAAGGACTTTTTGCTCAAATGCTTTCACAAGTACATATATAATGCTTTTACCGGTCACCTTTATTATAATGACACTGTTTTATTCTGACTGCATTTGTTTTAAATAAACTAGTTCTACAGTTTGACATTTAGGTTGAGGGTATTGATATGTATACGAATTCTAGTTCTAATCACTACCCATCAATTTGTGGTGCAGGGAACCAAATTTAAGACCTTCTGCATCAGACTTGTTACTGGTATTTTGCACATCTTCCTCCCCTTCAGCCAACTTACGTAATATTCAATTATAATTACAGACATTGAATTTGTTTGCTCTTTTTAACTTAACTTTCCTTCAAAATCATTATAGTGATTCTGCCTGTTGTCTGCAGCATCCATTCATCACCTGCGAGTATCAGGAATCTCGTTCAATATCACGCAGTTCAATCAGGGTTAGTTATCCCCAGTGTGAGTCTATACAATGTAAACATAGACGACCATATTCATAACTTCTAATTTTTTTCAACTGTTTACTTTTCCAATATCTAGGACTCTTGCAATCAGATGATACCAAATGGGCTGAACACTAGAAACTTGTAAGTATAATGGATAACATAACATTTCTTGTTCGTGGAACTTCTTATGGGCATGGAACATCAACTTCTATTCTGTTGTTCTGCAGTTTGGATTCTATCCAAGGATCAACTTGCACAGGCCTAAAGGATGTTTGTCAGACGGATAGTTTAAGGTTCTCGACTGTATATCTTTCAAATTCCAATTCAACTCTTTTAAAAGCAGGTTCCTACCAGGGAGCAGACAACGATGATGATGACATGTGTCAAATAGATGATAAAGATGATTTTTTGGTTGATTCATCAGTAAAATCTAAATCCCTACTCGCTGCTGACGACATAAAGGTGCCAAATTTGTTTGTCATTCTTTTACTGTTTTATGATTAGTGTTTGTTTAACACTTGGCTGAATGGCTGATATATCACTGTAATAGAGTTTCAATCCAATGTCCGAGCCTCTGGAGGATGACTGGCCTTGCAAGTTTGATGAAAATCTGAATTTGAAGAAAAGCAGACTGAACTTGTCCCCAGATCAAACTACTATGAAAACTATGAGTCCCGCACCATCTCCTAATGCAGAGAATGAGTTCTCATTTTCAAGTGAACCTCTTGCGGTTGAAGATGATGATGAAGTCACAGAATCCAAAATTAGAGCTTTCCTGGATGATAAGGTTCTATCTTAGTATGAAACCAGTTCACATATATGTTGGCTTTCAATATAGCAGTTCTCAATGACCATTACTTTTTTTTCTAGCCTTTCTCTTTAAATTTAACATGGTTAGAATTAAAAACTGTTTCTGTTTCCTTTGATGAATTATATCAGGCCTTTGAATTGGAGAAGCTCCAAACACCTCTTTATGAAGAATTCTTTGGCAAATCAAATGCAACCATTCCTCCTGCGCCTTTTGCAGTTGCTCAAAGTAAAGTTATTTCTGATGTCTCAAATGTAACATCAAAAAGCAGGTCTCCAAGTCAAACTAGACGACGATTCTCAATGGCTAGCATTGCCAATGTAACAAGCCCGGAGAGTCAAAGAAAATATCTTACGAAACTTGGTGGTGCGACTTCTCATTGTAGACCTTTGCAGGAAGTTCAACCATCCGAGCTCAATGAATCAAAGGAGACTCTTCATGATGCTGAGCTGGGATCAAATGTTAAGTATGTATTTGGTGCTTGATAGTGGCTATTGGACCTTTGTTTAATCTACCGTTTACTGAAATTGAAGCCGTTTTCATCTACAGCTCAAGCTTCTCTGAGAGACAAAGGAAATGGAAAGAAGAACTTGCCGAAGAGCTCGAGCAGACGCGAGGCAAGTTTTTTATCTTTTTGACAATAAAAAAAATGCAGTTTCCCGTTTTTTCCTATGAAGTGTGGGGACTGCCCTATTTTCCATTTAGCCTTTTGGGCTTTATGAATGGCAGTTCTCCATGCTTATAAAATAGTTATGGAAATACTAAAATCACCTTTAAAAAAGTTGAAATGAGCTAACTACTGAGCCCGGGAAAAGAATGGTTTAAGCATTAGAAATGTTGGGAAAAACTTGAAAGATATTACAATCATTACATAATACAAATGGACTTAGTCCGGGGTTGGTTTGGGGGGTTGTTTGGTTTGAGCTAAGGGTTAAAGGAGTTGGATGTCTTGGGTTCAAACCCAGACAGAGGAGTAAATATTAATCTAACATCTAATTACTAACAGTTGCCATTAAAAAAAAATGTACTTGGTCCTATGAAATTCTCATTGAGAGTTTGACTTCCCTATTATTATAGGGATTTTATCTTTTACCCTTGAACTAGATAGAATAATTATGCTTAGAAAACTTAGCATAGTTGACCGACCTGGAACGGAAATATTATTCAAAATATATGAAATATTCAGTTTTGTTAGTAACCAATTTACTAATTACTAGCTTCAATTTTACAGTTTTAGCATATTTTCATTAAGTTTTAGCTTAGAAAATTACCCATCTGAACTTGACGCCTTTAACTGTATGGTATTGTTTATTGTAGCTTGAAAAATAATCTTAGACTTATTTTCTTTCTTTGATTTATTAGAGAATAGAAATATGTTTTATTAGTTGACCGACCTTGAATGGAAATATTATTCAAAATATATGAAATATTTAGTTTTGTTAGTAACCAAATTTACTAGCTTCAATTTTACACTTTTAGTATATTTTCAATATGAAATATTTAGTTTTGTTAGTAACCAAATTTACTAGCTTCAATTTTACACTTTTAGCATATTTTCATGAAGTTTTGGATTAGAAAATTACCCATCTGAAAAATAATCTTTTCAGTATTGTTCATTATAGCTTGAAAAATAATCTCAGACTTATTTTCTTTCTTTGATTTATTAGAGCATGAAAATATGTTTTATTTGGCACTAGTATTATAATATTTTCTGGAAACATGATAATGAGGAACTTATATTGCAGAGGCGATGCGTCAAACAGGTGGAGGGAAGATAACGTCCCCAAAGGATCGCAATTTTCTCAGAGACTGATTGATCATTCTTCGCTTTTCCAGGCTACTGATTTTCTATTAATCTTAAACATTCTTTTAAGGTGGAGGACAAACTGTTCGTCCTTTGAAGAAGTTGCAAGTATATAACAGCATTCTCCATTCCCAGTAACCTTGCAATGAAACCGAAATAGATGTCGCATCGGAGAATTAGAAATATTGGCTCTGCAGGAAAATGTAAAATTAGCAGTACATTGATATTGATTTTTTTTTTCTTTCTCTCAATATTTTCCCGATTCTATGTATTTTAGCGAGATAAGCATATAGTGTATTGAGTTATGTATAAATTATCATCTTAATAGAAATAAATGAAGAAATTTAATACTAGTATGCTTATAGTTATTGCGTTCCATGTAAAGTATAAATGGAATGACACGGCCACACAATCTTTGACTATCTTATAAGGAAATGATTAAAGGGAAATGTTAACAAGTTAAGCAGCAAGGTGCTCTTTTAGTTGCCATATGTCAAGGGTTATCTTTGATTGGTCCATGTGCTTACAAAGTTGAGCATAATTTTGGTTATTGGTTCCGACTTGCATAAAACATCTTATTAAATCCTTGAGGAGGGTCTCTAAATTTCTTTTCACATTAGCAGTGGACAAAATATCAAAAGATGTACATACTACAAAAGAATATGATTTTTTTTGTTTTGTTTATACGAGACCTAGGTCCCATTTGAATTAGCTTATTTTAAAGCTTATAAATAATAGCTTATGCAAATAAATAAGTTTTTATGTATTATTTATAAGTTTTTAAGGTAGTTTATGATAAAACAGTTTATGAAGACACAATTTTCGTTGATGAGAGCTTATAAATTAAAATAAAAGCTTATTTATTTACATAAGCTATTTTTCATAAGCTCAAACCAAACGGGGCCCTAAGGGATATCACTTTTACAATTATTCTCTTTATATATAATAAATCTATATGAAAGTGCAAAATATTTATACCTATATTTTATTTAAAATCAAAATAAATTTAAAACTCAAATTTAACAAAAACTTCTATTCATAATTTATACACTGTTGTGGAATAACAAAAACGGATAGACGAGTACAAGTGTTTGTTTAAACCTTAGTATAATATAGATAAAATGATGTTTTTTTTCCTTATTTAAAATATAATTATAGTGGATAAATAACTCTTTCTTTGTTATTTTATAGATTTAGATTAAAAGGGAACAATATTGATACACCTCATCGATCTATGCAGCAACAACACATAGGCGAACAGCAGCAGTGTAACTAACACTACGTAAAATTGGAAGGCGCAGATAATAAAACCTAACCCTATCGTAAAAAAACGACAGCTTCTCCACCCTGCTTTCATGCTTACAACCAATGGCGCAGCAAGCATCATCCTCATCCTCATTCCTCAGTCCTGACACTGCAGGCGACTTTCACTTCTCTGTTGTCTACGATGATGAAGTAATCCCTCAAACCACTTCTCATCAAAACCTTTCATCCTCTCCCTCCACGTCACCATCGCCACCGTGCGAATCACCTTCATCAAAATCCGTCGTTGAAGAGTCACTGTTCAAGGACTTGCTCCACACAGACCAAATAATGTTTGCAACAGAAGAAGCAGATGATGTATCGTGTTCAATCATCATTTGCGAGATTTGCGCAGAATCAAAAAGGAATGAGGAGATGTTCATAATTCAAACATGTTACCATTCCTTTTGTTCTGAATGTGTAATCAAACAAGTGGCCACAAAAATTCAAGACAACATGACAGTTGTGTCTTGTCCTGGTTTTAACTGCAAGGGTGTTTTGGAGCTTGAATCTTGCAGAGCGTTGCTTCCTAAAGAGCTGATTGATAAGTGGAATGATGCAATGTGTGCAGCTCTTCCTAAAATATATTGCCCCTTTAAGGATTGTTCAGCAATGCTGCTTGATGGGAATAAAAGGGGAGAAGAAAAAGATACTAGGAAATGTGAGTGCCCTTTTTGCCATAGGCCGTTTTGTGCAAAGTGTCACGTTCCTTGGCATCTAGGGATTAATTGTGAGGAGTTTCAGAAATTGAATGTGGATGAAAGAGGGAGGGAAGACATTCTTCTAGTGAAGCTTGCTAATAAGAAAAAATGGAGAAGGTGTCCCAAATGCAATATTTATATTGAAAGATATGAAGGCTGTTTTCATATCATCTGCAGGTCAGTTTGTTCTATAGTCATGTTTGCAACTCTTTTCTTTTTCTGAAAACATACGGAAAAAAATGAAATGAACTAAAAATTGTTTGATTTTTAAACATGACCATGCAATATTATGTTTCTCATCAATAATGTAGTTTTTTACACTTGAATTTGTGAATGAAGTGTTTCTTTTGCAGGTGCTTATTTGAGTTTTGCTATGCTTGTGGAGAACAATGGAAATTTGCTCATGCTGGCTGCCTAAGAAGACTTGGGAAGATCTAAGAAAGCACGATGGTTTATATTTATGATGTCATTGTTGTTACTCTCCCAATTCCTTTTAAAAGTGTTGTTTAACTACGATTTTTTTATTTCTATTTAAATTTGGTTTTGATAATTTAAGGGTACAATTTGTCAATTATATATTTTTTAATTATTCCTACTCACTCTTAGCAAACTAATTAATGTTATCTATTAGAAAAAAATAATGTTTTTAATTTTATTTAAAACTAATCATGATAAAAGTGATAACACAGATGAAGAGATAAATGTTGTACAAGTATTGTTGTTGAAGCCTCAACATTCAAATATGTCCCTTCAAAGTTAAGTACGAGTTGAAGTTTAAATTTTGATTATTGTGAAGTTGAAATAAATTTTATTTTGCTTTACAATTATTAAAAAAAAATTAACATTTAAACTATTGAGAAATCTTTGTTACGAAAGATAGACAAGGTGTAAAAAAAAGAAAGATACAGTGAGTGCAGAAGAAAAAAAAATTGTTAAGAGAGTGACTAACAATTGTTTGTTATGAGATAAAGATACGTTAAGACTGAGGAGGAGTTTGAAATAAAAGGAATGAGCAAATGAAAGAAATAGATGACATTGAGATGAGAAGACATTTTTTTTCGTAATACAAAATCCTCCTCATTTTAGGAACTAAAAAGTTGTATTGAATTAGAGTTTTGGGGGGTTTACATGAATTCTTCAAAGTTGATCTATCTAGTTATACTATTCTTAAAATTAAAAACATATTAATCGTAAGCATTAATTTATCATTCTTTAAAAAGTTATTCTTTCAAAAAATGTGAAATTTTTTATCATTTTTCCAACACTCCAAAGCATTCCCTTCCCATCCAAACTCCCAAACAAAACCTACAAAAAATAGGAAATATGAGTGTGCTATTCTAAGACGACACTCAAAAAGAAAACATAAAAAGTACTTTTAATTTCTTTATGGTAGTTTTTTACGATATATAAAGCAAATATGAGATTTTCCAGCAATATGTATAAGGGGAATAAGACCTCTAATTTTTTTTTTATTTTTTTTTATAGTTTTTTAATAAATGGAATAGGAGATTTTGGGTTGATTTTTTTTATTCCTATTATACCCTTAAAAAAATTCTCATAATAATGCTATATTGTTTGTGATGTTGAAAAGGATGAGTATATTTGCTATATAAAGGGTATTAGTCATATTACAGCATGATGAAGCTCAAGATAAAAACACATCTCAGTCACTTAGTTCACTGTAACACACGTCACTAATAGATAGTTAACTAGTTAGTTTTTGTACTTTTCTACATGTCAGTACATGGTTAGCTACCATGGGACTCTCACTAGCTACTTTAAATGTTAGTTGTAACCTCACAATTCATCAAGTGAAATCAGTTAATTTGTTCAATTTGCTCTTTCATAATATGTAAAATAACTATTAAATTGTATCCAATATTGATTACGGTATCAGTTTGCATTCAAGACACTAGTTTTAAGTCAAGAGCAGTTGGAGTATTTATTTAAAATTATGTACTTTTCTATTTTATATGTATGCATATTTACTGCAAGGTTTTTTTTTAGACAAATTGAAATTTGAAATCTGTTGATATGTATCAGTGTATCACAATTATGTACTTCTGATTGATATGTAATTTATTAAAACAAAAGGTTGAGTGATATTTTGACATTTTTTATTATTCATTGACGAAAAATGTTGGTTTTACTATAAGTTTTTTTTTGTTGCAATATACACAAATAAATATCATTGGTATAGTTAGCTGGAGACTACAACTCATGTGATGCTAACATGTCTGATGTCTGTCGGCAGTCCAAGTCTGGACAAAACTTTAAACCATTGCTGCAGCTGGTAGTATATTTTTTTTTATTTTGACATGTTATTCTTAAACATTTTAAAGATCCTTAGAGTGAACAAGCAAACAATGTTTTCAATGTGTCATTGGAAGTCTTGGAATGAAAAAAACTTGGAACAATAAAGATGAAAATGTGAATTAATAGAACGTGCAAATTACTCTTCAAGATTGGACATGGACTAATTCCGAGACTCCACATCAGACCCATGAGCATGATGAAGGCATGGAAGCTACAACTTGGAGCAAACCATCGTTAGGATACTTAAAATGCAACGTGGAGTCGCGAACAGTGCATTCTCCCAGTAACAAGATTGGACAGTGCATTGTCATTGTAGCGAGATTTTGCCATTTTGTTCCATTCCTTTATGAATTAGATGACAATCTCATCTCATGCTATTAATGTCCTATATTTCTCAAATGGCTACGTTTGGTTTCCTCAAGCTGCCGAGTTTGTTATGCTGGTGTCTGTAGAATATGTTTGTTAGTCTCGTTGTGAAGCAGTAGAGCAACAGAGTAAGCGGGAATATATGATTTATGCGGGAGTGTGATGTACGTGCCGTGAGTGTAATTGAACAAATAGAAAAAAAATGATATGACCCTCTCAACAGCTACAACCACCGGTAACTAGTGAAGTTAATAGTAACAGGGGGTGATTAGTGTTTGTTGAACACTTGGCTGAATGGCTGATATGTCACTGTAATAGAGTTTCAACCCAATGTCCGAGCCTCCGGAGGATGACTGGCCTTGCAAGTTTGATTAAAATCTGAATTTGAAGAAAACTAGACTGAACTTGTCCCCAGATCAAACTATTATGAAAACTATGAGCCCTGCAGAATCTCCTAAAGCAGAGAATGAGCTCTCATTTTCAAATGAACCTCTTGGAGTTGAAGATGATGATGAAGTCAAAGAGTCCAAAATTCGAGCTTTCCTTGATGATAAAGTTCGATCTTAGTATGAGACCGGATCACATATATGTTGTCTTTCAATATAGCAGTTCTCAATGACCATTACTTTTTTTATTTTTTTCTAGCCTCTCTCTTTAAACTTAACATGGTTGAAATTTAAAACTGCTTTAATTTTCATTGGTGCATTACGGTAGGCCTTTGAATTGGAGAAGCTCCAAACACCGCTTTATGAAGAACACTCTTTGGCAAATCAAATGCAACCATTCCTCCTGCTCCTTTTGTAGTTGCAGAGTAAAGTTATTTCTGATGTCTCAATTGTAACATCAAAAAGCACGTCTCCTAGTGAAGCTAAATGACGATTCTCAATGGCTAGCATTGCCAATGTAGCAAGCCTGAAGAGTCATAGAAAATATCTTACGAAGCTTAGTGGTGAGACTTCTCATTGTAGACCTTTGCAGGAAGTTCAGCCATCCGAGCTCAATGAATCAAAGGAGACTCTTCAAGATGCTGAGCTGGGATCAAGTGTTAAGTGTGTATTTGGTCCTTGATAGTGGCTATTGGACCTTTTG
>Ga0209282_1000678_pt1 | contig 16936 bp, 9 predicted proteins | sample Mtrugardesep15_FD_187529 | JGI IMG/M metagenome (GOLD analysis project Ga0209282, IMG submission 187529) | Root nodule microbial communities of legume samples collected from California, USA - M. trunc garden sep15 (SPAdes) (version 2) | ecosystem: Host-associated > Plants > Roots > Nodule...
AAAAAACAACAAATATTATTACGTCGAATGAGTGCAAGACGCACCAAAACATTTGCGAAAGCCAAAGGCCAAAACAAAACATACAAGGTACCGTAGGTACCGTATATATGCAGGACACCCGATACAACACAACAAAAACCACCCTTACTCCACCAACATAAAACAGCCACAAAGTCGCTTAGCAAGGGGCCAAATCAAAGGAAAGGAGGCTGATGTCGAAGGTATACGAGGACGAAAGACAAAAATAGAAGCACAAAACCAAACTGCCTCTAAAATTAGCCTAACCGCGAATACATCTACATCAACGCCCACTAGAAAACCAGCCGCACGAGGGAGCGCAAAAACAGAACCAAAGGAGCTCCATGCCACAAAACATAAACTTAGAAAGAACTTCCTCCACAAGAATAAGGAACAACCGATGTACAACACTCAAGACAAAACCAAAATCCAAACCAGAAAGACGAATCAGCCTAAACAAAAACCTGTTTCCACAAAAAAGATTCAGCAGTACTCCTTCCGTCTCAAATTATATGACGTTTTGGCCCATCTCACATGTATTAAGAAATGTAATTAATTTTGTATGCGAAAGAGATATTATGAGTAGTTTTACAAAATTGTCCTTAATAAACGGTATGATAAAAACAAATTAAAGAATTGAAAGAAGAGAGTAATAAATAATTAATGATATAATAGAAAAAGTAACGTTAATGATTTATTTGTAAAGTGACATATAATTTAAGACAATTATTTTTTCAAAGCGACGTATAATTTGAGACGGAGGGAATAGTAAACAATTGCAAAGGTCAAAATCTGTCCTCTTGTCCCTTCTAATTGTATCGTATAAAATACTACAAATCACCAACAATTTAATAGTGAGGGAGGCCATTGAAATTGAAGATTGTTTGCACGTTCACGAAGGAGAAGCATTCTTTTTAATTAATTAAACAATAAATAAACAAACACTGTTTTTTGTTTTAAGGTTATATATGTTTTTAGTCTTTATATTTTTTCCTCCTTTGATAAATAATCCTTACATTTTAATAAATGTTTTTAAAATCTTTATATTTTTTCTCCGTTAGCACAAATAATTCATGCTGTGAAATAATTAACGAGAAGCGAACGTGGCAGCTAGTGGGCCCCATTTTTTTAAAGGTTATAAAACATTTATTGAAATGCAAAGACTATTTGTTAAAGGAGGGACCAAAAACGTATTTAACCGTGGAAATTGTTTTCGCCACGAGTCACACATCGAGGAAGGAGAACTGAAAACACATATATCCACCACGCACGCCCGCCCCCTTGTCTTTTGGAACCAACCCTTCCAAATCCAATTACATCGATCTGGAATAAGCCAAACTGGAGAACTGAAACCATGCACCCCTTGTCTTTTGGAATCAACAATAACTCTTGCTGGTAATGTTCCTTTTCCACTCTGTTTTTTGTTTTCAATTTTACAATTGAATTACTTTGCTCACAGCATTCACGTTTTTAATCTATGGCAACTCCAAGTGAGAAAAAGCATATACACAATGATATTTCATTCTCCATTCTCTCCAAATTGCCTTTAAAATCCTTGAAGCGATTTACATGTGTATGCAAACCATGGTCTCTTTTATTTGAAAACCCTATTTTTATGAATATGTTCTGCAACAATCTCATGTCCACTACAAACGCTGATGCATGTCGTGTATTCCTCAAGCATATGATCAGGAGTCGCGGTTATCACTACTCAATGTATTTATTGTCCGGTGAGAAGTTTCAGAATAAGGTCAAATTGGACTGGCCGCCGCCATTTCAAGAGGATGACTCCAATGTTTTCATATTGGGTTCTTGTATTAACGGCATTGTTTGTCTCTTCCGTTTCGATCATATAACTGTTGTATTGTGGAATCCTGCTACTCATGAGTTCAAGCTCGTTCCTTCCGACCTTATTCAGCCTCCACCTGATTATTCAACTTCAGCAATTCTTCATGGATTTGGCTATGACCATGTTCAAGATGACTATAAGATTATTCGCTCTGTCAACATTCTTCCATATCACAAGTTTCAAAGAAAATCACCAGATATGAAAACCAGGCCAAACATCTTATGGCAAATTTATAGCCTAAGGAAAAATATTTGGAGGAAACTCAATGTCAATATAACTATTCGTCGGCACAGCGGTAGTGGTGTAGGTTTTGAGGTGTACTTGAATGGGGTGTGTCATTGGTTTGGAACAATTGATAATAAAGAGCCATTTGTAGTGTCATTTAACTTGAGCAGTGAAGTCTTCTTTATTACACCTTTTCCCTTAGAATATGTGCACGGTGGTTTTCGTTTTGGTAGTTGGAATAATCACTTGGTGGTGTTAAACGAGTCAATCGCTATGATTTCAAAGGACGAAAAGGCATATTCTCTTCACATATACATTTTGGGTGAAGTAGGTGTTAAAAATTCATGGACTAAACTCTTTATCGTCGGACCCTTACCCTGCCTTGATTTTCTTATTGGAGCAGGAAAAACTGGTGATATATTCTTCCGAAAACAAGATGATGAACTAGCCTATGTTGATATAAGTACCCAAAAAGTTGAAGAGATTGGTGCTAAAGGAGGGCTATTTTTTTGTCATATAGGAATTTATAAGGAAAACCTTCAGATTGGATGTTTAAATAATTAGTTGTTCTTGTAATCTATGCTTAAACTTTCACCAAAGAGGTTTATGAGTATAATTATTAAGTTTTTTTTTTTGTTTTATTACCAGATAGAAGTTCTTATTGTAAATCTTTATAGTGCTTTTATTTATGACCAATGCTATTTAGTACGAAAACTTATATACACGAAAGGCAAAAAATACATACAAAATGCCTTTAAATGAAATGGGAAATTAAAGTGTTATCGTGGCGGTGGTCTATGTATAGGATTCACATGCGGCCGTGTTTGTTCTTTGAATGGTCGTGGAACCTGAGAGATTGTATTTTGCGGTAAGGCTGGTGTGCAGTTGTGTATGGCAGGTGGTTTCTCTTTGGCTGCTGCTGGTGCAGGTTTGCGTGGGCAGCTGATATCTGTACTGCCGAATCTTTTTTGTGGAAACAGGTTTTTGTTTAGGCTGATTCGTCTATCTGGTGTGGATTTTGGTTCTGTCTTGAGTGCTGTACGTCGGCTGTTCCTTGTTCTTGTGGAGGAAGTTCTTTCTAAGTTTCTGTTTTGTGGCATGGAGCTCCTTTGGTTCTGTTTTTGCGCCCCCTTGTGCGGCTGGTTTTCTAGTGGGCGTTGATTGGATGTATTCGCGGGTAGGCTAATTTTAGAGGCAGTTTGGTTTTGTGCTTCTGTTTTGGTCTTTCGCCCTCGTATACCTTCGGCATCAGGCTCCTTTCCTTTGGTTTGGCCCCTTGCGGAGTGGCTTTGTGGCTGTTTTAGGTTGGTGGAGTTGGGGTGGTTTTTGTTGGGTTGTATCGGGTGTCCCGCATATATACGGTACCTTGTATGTTTTGTTTTGGCCTTTGGCTTTTGCGAATGTTTTGGTGCGACTTGCACTCATTCGACGTAATAATATTTGCTGTTTAAAAAAAAAATGAAATAGGAAATACCATGTAACTGATAGCCTGAAAATAAGCAGCACGATGACTACTTGTACAGGTTGGAAGTGATTCGGTGGCCATTTAGTGCTTCACAAGCGGAAACAATCCAAGGTGCTTCGTTTTCCCCTCTTACTACTTATTATCAATAAAATGTTTTTTTGTTATTCAGCTTCTGTCATGGTAAAATAATGGCATGTGTCCATCAAGATATTAAAATCAGAAAGTGGTCGTATCTCATCATGAGTAGGTTAAAGATTGCCACGTGTCTTTTTTATGAATGGTTTTGAAACCCTAGAGAATGCCATATGCGTGTCTGAGGCCTTTCCGCAGTTCTGGCTGTTTTGTGTGTACTGTTTAGGGCTTTTATTTCTTTTTGCTGGGACTGTTTTATTCCATCTGGTGCTCTTGTTGACATCAGTTTGGTATAGTCTGTCTTGGCCCCTCTGTAATTTTTCTTGCCTTTGGCACTACTGGTGCGTGGTTTTTAATGAATATGCTGCTTAAAAAAATAAATAAGTTGTGAACTGAAGATAATGTGAAAGCAATATGCATGGAGAAAATTAAGTTAAACAGTACTAATTTACTATAGTAAAATGTGGTATGGATCACAGTTTAAAAGAACTCATAAGGGCTGTGAATCACAGTTTAAAATCCGAAGATTTGGACAATGGTGATATGGTGTTTGCCACTACTGTTGAGGCTGTTGAAGGTAGGGCAAAGAAATTGAGCTATACTAGGCCCGAATGTTTACATTATCATATCAGTTGCACATCGGAAGAGCGAGCACATGCATTAGTTGATTTCCACGAGAAAGGTGATGTTCTTGTATGGACTGATGCAGCTGCTCGTGGTGTCGATATATATTCCAAATGTCTTGCATATTATTCAGGTATACTTCTCCTACTACATGTCAACAATACTTTTGGTAATCACAAAAAGTGGTTTCAAAACAACCAGAAAGGAGAGGGGGATTGGATATCAATTTGACTGCGAAAATATGTTGATAAAATGAAAATATCACAGTATATTCAGAAAATTAGAAAGTATTCACATAAACATTGACACAAATAAAGTTCCAATATCCAATGAATGCTACACCTTTTCCACTTGTGAGCAATATTTTTTTTTAAAAGTTAGCTCTAATGATATAAATTGATGATGCATCAATACACCAAGTTGAACTGGTGCACCAGATACAAATCCATGGAAAATATCTCCTATTTAGGAGTTTTTTTTATCATTAGTTAATTCATAATATCTTTTAAAAATTGGCATGGTCTGTTTAGAAATAGTTTTCTTGTTTCCTCTTATAAAGATTGTAATATATCTTTTGTATATGTTGTAGGATGAAAATGTGTTAACTGGTTCAATTGAGATCTTAGTGAAATAAATTTTACTTGAGTTTTAAGACTTTTAAGTTAAGTGCAAATAATACAATCTACTATAATGAGGTCCTTGATTCCATTTACAATAGAAGTTACATATTACTCTTAACAACAAATTTATTGTAGTCCAAAATTATTAATCCTTAAACATAGCACACCTGTGTAGTTATTACATTATCTCTTGAAACTGATGTCACATTAAGTACAAGAGCACACTGGCACAACTTTGGACACACTTCATGGTTCACAAAGATATTATTCAACCTTACAGTTTTAGCGCTCAGCTCCACAAATGCATCTAACATCCCAACATGATCCTATCTGTTAAGGAGGTAAACGATGCAAGTGTTGTTGTATTGAGTCTCAACTCTGTTGCTCCCAACATAAACAAATTCATGAGCCCAAAAATATGAAAAAACCTATCATTGCAAGTTTGCAAGGCCAACAAGGAGAATGAAGCCAACTTTGATGAGCTGAATCTGCTCCAACAAGAGAATTTGGTCCCTCTTGTCCATTGTGTTTGAACTTATTATGCTTTGTGTGCTAACTGTTGAGTTATGAATGGCGAACCTATCTGAGTTATACACAATTTTGGTATGGTAGGGCTTGTGGTCAGGTTGGGTTTAGTCTTGTCGAGTCATATTGGCACATAAACTTCGTCGGCCGTTCTTATAAATTTTATGCATTTGAAATACGTCCATTTACCATAGGTAGTTCTCCACTTGAACAAACTGATGAGTCAATAATTAGTTGTTTTAATATAATATTTGGTTTCGTTTTATTTAGATTTAAGTTTATTTTATTTAAATATTATTTCCTTTTAGATCTATTTTACTTCAATTGCATATTTATATTTCAGGAACGAATATTTGATAGATTTAGTCTTGGAGCAAAAGAAAGAGGATTAGGAGCTGATTCGGGCTGGAAAATACGAGATTCAGCACAAAAATATATCACTCCCCAAGTCAGAAGCTTGGCACGGCCCGTGCCATATCTCACACGGTTGTGCCATGTCCCAGGATCCCCTTTTGCTTCATGTACAAGCTACCTATTAGTTTATTTCTGACCTAAAAGCCCGTGGTTTCTTGTGGAACATTCTAGTGATGTATTTCTTAGGGCTTAAGTTATTGTAAACTATAAATAGAGTAGCTAGCTATCACAACAATTCATCTTTTGTTATTGGAATTCAATAGTGACAATTGTCTTTCTTAATAAAAGTCCTTTCTTTTACTTTCTTGTTATTTTATGTTCTTCCCCTTCTTTTCTATATCTACTATGATTATGAGTGAGTAGACCCTTCTTGTCTTGGGGTTGTTTGGATAAGTCTTAATGACAAAATCCTAATCAAACCAAACCATAAATCCTAATTTTATATAACCTCACTTTCTAATCTAATTTCACCGTTCTTATAATCAATAATAAGTATTAAGCGAATGATCGAAAGATGAAGTTTAATAGTTATTATTGATTCATCTCAAATATCAAAGCGAAGGATCAAAAGATGAAGTTTTAATGTTGGAACAAGTGAAATTAGACAAGGATTGCAAAACATGAGAATAGTTTAGCAAACCTTGAGACACTTGTGACATTGTGGTTGACCAATGTCACCAACCACATTGTCACCCAAATATTTTTCCATAAGATTATAGTCAAAAGATGGCAATTGCAAAAAAGTTAGGATTGTAAAAGTTTCACTTTGACGAAGAAAGTGAATATTGAACAAAATATATAAATGAGAAAACTAATAAAAGAGAAATAAAGAGAATTCCACATGAGTGTTTGTTTTTACCTAATGCATTTAGGTTTTAAATGAATATGTGATATCCAACTCACTTGCTAGTTTGCTTTTTTGGTCAATATGATGATCCATGTGCCCCCTCAAGACCCTAGAGTGGTATAATGTTGGTATATCAAGTGAGAGTAAAAGTTTCACATGGGAGGAAAAATGAATGGTAAAGATCATATAAGTTAAGTTAGAGGATCCATATATCAAATATCTTAATATTTTTAGTGAAGATGTGATGTTCAATTCTACTTGTTGGTTGCTCAAAAAGAGCAACATGATGATTGATACCATATCTTCCCTTATGACTTAGCAGTGAATTAAAAGTCTCACCTTCGATTAAAAAAACATATAAATGAAGATTTTAAATGTTGAACAACATATAAATTAGGATATTCATATACCCAATATCTTAAAATTTTAAACGAAGATTTGATATCTAATTCATTTGTGTATTTGCTCGTAGTCTAATACGAACGGAAGGGTTAAGAAAGAAATTAAACAAAATTAACCAAAATTTTGAATTTGTCAACAGTTGATTTGCTAAGAAAGTATAATACAAGTGAGGAGCCAAACAAGCTTGTTCACCATACAAATAGAAATTATCATAACACAACAGACAAAGACACTTCTCTCTCTATTTCTAATAGAAAGTCTGTGAAGTCCTCTCTCTCTAACACCATTTTCAACATCAACAAAACCCATTGTACTTCTCTCTTTTCCAAATTCATTGGATCATTGCAAACACCTACAAAGAAAAACAGAGAGAATTCCACATGGGACTCTGTTTTTCCTTTCTCTGCCCCTCCTCTGCACCCCCTCAATCTTCTTCCTTCAACAGACCTCTTTCTTCAGGCAAGTCTTCAACTTTTCCAATTTCTCAATCACCCATTTTCACAAATTTTAAATTCTAGTTTAAATCAACACATGGGCCATTTCATTTTCTCAAAATTTTCCATCAAAACTTTTTCATAATAACACTTTCCTCTGTTTTCTCTGTTTTCAGGTTCAACTACAAGCAGTGCTGGAAGAAGCCAATTTTTTCATAATACAAGCAGTCCCAAGGTCCATTGATCTCAAACTTGTATTCCTGAATCCTTATAAGCGAATATGGACAGACGGAGTTGACAAAAACCAACAAACTAAGTAGTAACACAAATAGCAAGTGATGAAGCGTGTACACAAAACTTAATGACAGCATCATTAGACTAATAGAAAAGCATAGGTGTAAGCAGAATGAATATTTTTTAATACAATATGTAACCAGTGGAGCGAAAAGGAAAACTTGTAGCGAAAATAACATGATCGCAAACACATGTAGTCTTGATGGAAGACGAGAAGCAATAAAAACTGAGGCGACTACAGAAGCATTTACGGATACACAACTGTTTAATGCAGGATTCTTGAGAGCCCCCGAGGCTTTGAGAGTGGATTCTGTAAAGTCATGCAGAAAAAGGTGAAGTATGAGAAGTGATATATAGTTACTGTCCAAACGGAATCTGAATTAGAAGGAGAATAGTAAGTGAAAACATTTCTTGAGTAAAAAGGAGAGTGAGAAAGCCTAAAACAAGAAGAAAGAATAAACATTCATTTGTATTTATTGATTGGTAAAATAAAGACTCGTAATATTTCACCATACCCTAACAATGATAAATTAATCCTAGCACTTCTAGGAATTTGTTTTAATAAAAAAAATAGAAAAATATGAAAATTACCACTAAGTATTAGAGACTTCAAATTTCGAGTTCACTCGGTCTCTAACATTTGTTATGCAATGTTTTGGTATAAAAAATGAAGTCTTGCTAACGAGTTGGAAATACAAGTTGTTACCTTAATCAATGCAATAATTACACACTTTTTTTTATATAAGTTTATCACTTTTAGTACTTTAACCAATGTATCAAAGACATTTGTTAGCATTCTCTTAAAAAATATCCTAAGCGATAAAAACATTTTATAAAATCATACCTTAGATTGATAAGTCATAAAAAAAAAACATTACACCCTCCGTCCCAAAACAAGTGATTAGTTTGCTCATTTAAGACATTAATAAAAGTGTACACCCTCCGATCACAAATATAAACAAAAATTCATGTTTTAGATTCATTCAATAAATGATGTATGTGGTATTTATTGTAGACAACATACATTATTTATTGAATGATTCTAAAATATGAATTTTTGCTTATATTTGTGACCGGAGGGTGTATAAATGAAAGGGAAAGAAAAATGGTTTTAAGTGTCCTTGTGAAGTATTAGTGCATTCATCATGATCATAAATGCAAAGTGGAAAATATTGAATTGAGAGTAATAAAATTAATGCTTCCTCCGGTCCCTATTACAAGAGACAATTGTCTTTTTAGGTTCACTGAATAATTAATGTATCTTGTTATAAATATAGACTAGATACATCACTTACACAATGTATCTAAAAAGTCAATTGTTTCTTATAATAAGGACCAGAATAAATATTAATTATAGTGTATAATTGAAAATAATAATAATTAATACTGCATTGAAAAATAAATTGAGTCAATTATTTTGAGAATATTTGTTTAAACAAAATCACTTCCTTTTGTACTAAATTGAAATTCAAACATGCATAAATATGGTGGTTTGATACCGAAACCCATACAGCTATACTTCTAAGTTCTAAATTCTAATTGTCAAACTAGGCTTTTTTAATTTATCTTATCTTATCATACTAGAATTCAACAGCTATCATGGCAACCTACTGAATCTTCACACATATAGCTTAATCTTTCTTGTACTCTTTTTCCACATTCTTCCTTATTAATATGCTTCTAGACTTGATACTTAAGTTTGTAATGATTTGGAGAAGATTATGTACAGACAACGTGGATCATATGTAATTAAAAAATATGGTTGAAAAAAAAACCTAGGCATCAGCCACCAATTCGTGTTGCAATTTATGAAAATAATTTTCTATATTTGTCCCTTTTCCCTTTTTCGTGGTAGGCGAGGTCTGAAATGCCAAACTTCTACACAACAATTATTTTAATTAATTGAGCATTAATTAAGTAATGAGCTGAGCTGGGTTTTGAATAAAAAGAAGCAATGATTTGAGTGCTGCATTTGACATGTCCTAGTGCACTAGCTGCCTTTGACAAATTTAATTCACACTAACATAAGATTGTAGTCAAAAGATTGTAATTGCAAAAAAAGTTAGGATTGTAAAAGTCTCACCTTGACTAAGAAAGTGAATGTCGAACAATATATAAATAAGAAAATCTAACTAAAGAGATACAAAGAGAACTCTACATGAGTGTTTGTTTTTACCTAATGTCTTTAGATTTTATGTGAAGATGTGGTATCAATCTTATTTGCGAGTTTGTTTTTTTGGCCAATATGATGATCCATGAGCTCCCTCAAGACTCGAGAGTGGTATAATGTTGGTATATCAAGAGAGAGTAAAAGTTTCACATGGGAGAAAAAATGAATGTTAAACATCATATAAGTTAGGGGATCCATATATATAATATCTTGATATTTTTGGTAAAGATGTGATGTTCAATTCTACTTGTTGGTTACTCAACATGATGATACCCTATCTCCCCTTATGACTTAGTAGTCCTATCAGAGCTGATGATTTGAGACGAGTGCCAATGAGAGTGCACATGTATGCAGAAGAAAATTTCTATTTGAGGGGTTGCATACACATATGAATGGATGAATTCATACTTGAAAGGGAGACTGATGGTGTGTCAAATGTGGGTTAAAAGTCTCACATTCGATCAAAAAAACAGACGTTGAACAACATATAAATCAGGATATCCATGTACCCAATATCTTAAGATTTTAAATAAAGATTTGATATCTAATTCAATTGTGTATTTACTCGTGGTCTAATGCGACTATCTTTGCCCCAATCATGACCCAACAAATGGAAGGGTTAAGAAAGAAAATTAAACAAAATTAACCCAAAGTTTGAATTTGTCAACAGTTGATTTGCTAAGAAAGTATAAATACAAGGAGTTTATCAACAATTGATTTGCTAAAAAAGTATAATACAAGTAAGCAGCCAAACAAGCTTGTTGACCACACAAATAGAAATATAATTTTTTGATTAGATTCAAATAGAAATTATCATAACAGAACAGACAAAGACACTTCTCTCTCTCTCTCTCCATCTCTAAGTGTTTGGTTGTGAGAAGAAAATGAGAAGAGAGAAATAGGTGAGAGAGAGTATGAAAAGAGAGAAATAAGTGAGAAATAGAGTTGATTTGATAGGTTGTTTGGTACAAGAGAAAAATAGGAGAGATAGAGAAGAAAGAAGTGTTGATTATTTTGAAATGTACCAAAATACCCCCAATTGAAAAACTTATATAAAAATTAATTTACTTATTTAATGTTTTAAATAACTTAAATCAATTTTCTAGTAAATAACTTATATAAAAATTAATTTACCTATTAAATTTTTTTTAATTGAAAGTAACATACATATTAGATTATTTTAGAAATTATAAATTTGAATTGATAAATATTGTTTTTTTAAAACAGAATATTGTTATTATAACTTTTATTTAGTTTTAAATTTAATTGACTAAATCAACATATATACATACACGTTTTTCCATTCGTCTCAGGCTCTCAGCCACAATCACTTTTTTGTTAGTATTAACCTTCTCCTTCTCTAAACACAAATTTTCAGTTTTAAATTAATATAGTTTTTTTTTATAAGTCCATCAAAGATTGTTATTATTTAACTCCAATTTGTTTCTAACCTCTGGCCTTCTCTCCGTCTTCTTTCACATACACAAGGCAAGGTTTATTCTGTATTTTATTTTTGCCACTAAAAAGGAAAATCCCAAAAAGTAGAGCAGAAGTTCTCTCCATTGTTTACAAAGAAACAGGGGTATTAATGGAAAATTGAATTGGTGAAGCTTTCTCTCTGTTTTCTTCGCATGTTAGAGAAGAAGAAAAAAGGTGTGGGACCCGCGCTGGCTTTGTCTCTCTCACCTGTTTCTCTTGCGTTCCAAACGAAAGAAGTGGGCATTTCTTGGCTCTTTCTCTCTTCCCTCTTTCTCTCTCTCTCCAACCAAACAGGCCGTTAGAAAGGAAATGGTTTCCTTTTTTTTAGGGGAAATGGTTTCCATTTATATAACAAATTTCATTTTCGTGATCCAAATGTGTCTAATTCAGTTCAAGTCATTCAATTTCATTCTAGAATTATTTAACCGATCATTTATTTCATTCAAGAATTATTTAATCGATCATTTGATTGTTTTCAACTATTGACAAAATTAAACTATATTCGTTAATTCAAATTGTTAGAATACATCGATACAATATAATTTAAAGTTTAAGAACAAAAATGATAAATTCACGAACAAACTCACAACAACATCCATGTTTATAGCATAAAACGAAAAATTACTTATGCCTACAGACAGATTATATTCAGGTTTTCGGAATGTCTGGATCTACAACGTTGACGACGTCAAAGTCATTAATTAAATTTGTTGTTCAAAATTAATCTTTCAATCTAAATCAAATAAACATCGCATTAAGATGGAAAATAAAAAATACATCCCACAAAAAAGGGGAAATCAAAACAAACAAAATTGTGCAAAAATGACGTAATTCCAAAAACAAACAAAATAAGATTGAAAATATGTGAAAATCACTTTGGATCGTTGAGGATTCAATTGTGAGGTTGAAGTCCAACATGCTTAAGAAGGGATTACATGAAGATAAGGCAAAATATCACAGGGTCAATGTTTTACTTTGTGAAAGGGTGGTTTCCCTATTTCTGTGAAGGTTTTCATTTGTGCAGTACACTTCAAATTTAAAATATGTATTGGAATATCTTTCTTTGAACATTTACGTACTTATTATTTGTGAGGGTATTTTTTATTCAAATTTGCAAATACGTATTCAAGACCATGCATACACAATTTAAGGTGAAGGAGATACATGTTAAACTTACCTACAAGAGAATGCATAGGATAGGATTAAGGATGGAATAACTAATGTGTATTGGTTAAAGGATGAATATGACAAAATGAACGCTGTACAGAAAATGCAGCAGAGGGGCAAACGGTCTCCACCGAATCCTAACGACTTAAGCATAACTTAGAAGTTAGATTAGGTTGATGGATAAATTGGAATAGGAACTAAGGTTCATGGGCGAATGAGGATTGATTAGAGGAAGAAGATGACAATGAAGGAGTTTTGATCCAGCAACATAAAGAAGCATGCAACTCATTTCGATTTTAGAGCAGCGAAATCAGATTTTTGAAGCCTTGTAGGAGTGCTATGTCAAATTGACATGCGCTTGAACCTCGGCTAAACATTGCCTTTGAGAGCTGCTGCTAGAAACAGTGACACCATATTTTGATTTGAAACTGCACACCGGACAACCTCATCATAAAATAAGCAATGGAGTTTCAATTTTGAAATTAAAATACACGTTAATTGCCATAAATAGAGCAATTTATTGTCTAAAGTTATGATTTAGAAAATTTAAATATTTCAAACAAAAGAAAATCTTTTATGATAGTCATAACAATTACATAACAACCCTACATGAAAAAAACAGTTTTTTTTCTCTCCTATTCTTCTTCTCTGGCATTTTACCAACACCGACAATATTGAAGCAACAGTTATTCTACCATCCCTCTATGCTTCACTGAAAAACAATAGCCTTCACTATTTGCAGTTTCCCGTTTCCAAGACAGTGATAGTAAGACCTATATGGTGCAATAAAAATGAGAACAGTGAACAGCATCCTCTTGCTCAAAACAGGATCATGTTACCAACTAGCAAGAGCATTGAGCAGTAAACCAATCCAATTTTGGAGATAAAGGTGTCACCATTAGAAGTCTCGTCACCACTAGAACTCTCGGGAACAAAACTTCCGCCAGAAGTGCTTGTGGTCAATACAACAACAATCCAATTATCTTCGGAACCAATCCCAATTCCAGTAAACTTTGAGTCATTAAGATTTTGCGAGTAAAGAGATTGCGTGAAATTAGAAAGGACAATGCTCGGAACAAGGCCAGGAACACAAGCAGGCATTACAGATCCATCTCTTGTGTTGGAAATATTTAAGTGGCATTTAGTTAAAAGGTCTTCATAGTTGGGGAACTGAGGCTCAGTACCTGGTATCGTGTTAGCACCTGTGGTATTTGTACAAGGTTGATTCTTGAACTGGTCAGCCAATTTTTCAGCAAAACAATTAGCATTTTCGTTCTTTGTTAGCGATGTCAAGTTCAATGATGTGCGGTACATGTTGACTCCCTGATAAAGATCATCTTCCTCATCTGCAGGGGAATATTAAGGTAAGTACCATTTTAGAATGTCAATTTCAATGCTCACAAGTTTATTAGTGTGTTTAACTTGTGCTTCATCCAGTCCACCAAGAGAGATGGATTCCCTCAAGCTTAGGTTTAAGCGCTTTCAAACTAAAATTCAATCACACCGTGACAATGTTTAAATAAACGACGTAATTAACCGCTTATTATAAAGTCAAACTACTTTCATATTAGAGTATAGTGAATAAACCAGTTAGTGATAACTAAACTATGGTTAGTTGATTGGTTAGGTAGTTAAGAGTTAGTTACACTAACTCACCCCTATAAATAACTCTCACCATTGTATTCTCCGATTATCTTTTATCAAATCTAATTCATTCTACTATGAGTCTCTATGGGTATCTCCCACATGAATACTCTTATGCACTCTTTCTTGCTAATTACCATGACTTTTATCCCTGGGATTCCATGATTACTAACAGTTTTCATTAGTTACCTAGGAAAACTTATGGGAATAAGCAGAAAACAGCTTATGAACGAACATGTACTAAGTTGTTTTCATAAGCTCTCCTAAACAATCTCGTACGTGTGTATCGCAATAGATAAACTTAAATAAGTCAATCTAAACAAGCTCCGTATCTATTTGCATGTTTATAAATTAATTCCAAATTCGCTAATTTTATATCACTCTATTGAATCAACAAAACAGGATTACCTAACTTATAGTAAAAGTCTCTAAATGCATTATCCACAACGGATCTATCTAACTATAGCATCATGAACTTGAAAATTTAAATTTAAAAAAAAATATCGTTAAGCAGCATTGAACTTAAACAAGGTAGCAGATCTTTGAAGATAAACATGAAAATCTATAATAATTAATAGTTAGGATCACTAAAGCCTAGATATTTTGGTTATGATATAATAAAGCGTTTTCTTCTCTATCAGATCTAGTTCTACATTGGCTATTATTAATTAAGAAACTAAAATAAAATGTACTAAAAGTAAAAGTGAAAGGTATTAAGAGATAGAGAGAGAGTAGCTACGTACCATGGTCACAATGAACTGAGTGACTGAATAAGAGAATGGAAGAAAAGAAGAAAAGAAGAGAGAAGCGAAAAAATGCCATTTGTTAATTCCAAGTTTGAACAAGAAGAAGAAGAAGAAGAAGAAGAAGATACTTGATTTGAAAGTGGAAAGATGTTAAAGCTACAAGCTGTGTACCGCAAAAGTACCAAATATGTTTAGTTTAGTTTAGGAAACACGTGCACCGACAGGTTTTTTTTTGGCTGTGTTTCAGGATATTATTTTTGGTTTTGGTTTTGTTTTGATAGTTACTAGGAAACAATTATATTAAAAAACAAATTCTAAGCACAAGATGTGTCGAGAAAAACAACTAGGAATATCAAAAACCAAAACAAAATCAAAGAAGAAAATTAGTGCAACATCTCAATAAATTAAGTCTATATTTGTTTATGCGGTGCGCTGTCATTTAACGCACGTCTAGAGAGAAGCTAGTATTTTCAGCTTCTATTTTTAAGATTAAAAGACTTTGAAACGTGCGAATGACCTTTTAAACGCCAAAGTAAACACGAGTGCCCTGCGCGAAAGCTTATATTTCTCGGCTTCTATTTTTTCAAATTATAGGAAAAGTTAGGAATGCTGGCTCTAAGCCACCACCACATCAAAATTTTAATAGGATCAATTAGTTGTTTCTTTGTGATTAGAAATCCTATTATTTCTTTCTTTCTAAATATTTTATGAAAAATGTTAACGAGTGTCGTCAACAACATTGTGAAATTTAAATCATGAGAACACTCTTTTAAAATCTAAATCTTTATTTATTATTAAAGTAAAGTCTAAACATTTATTAAAGTCTCAAAGGAACAAGCAATGAAATTTAATCAACTCAAAATCCAACCCTACCATTTACCCCAATTTTTCCCTTTCTTCTTCTTCTCTATTCTACTTCTATGTCACAATCCATTGAAGCTTTAGGAAACTCATAAATTTGTTGCAACAACATATCTAACATCTCTGTTCCTTCAGGGGAGTCAAAATGTGATTCATTGTATTGAATATACAATGTATCTAAAACTAGTGTTTTCTGCAGAAAGAACTTTATTGCATTTAACTCTCCATCACTCCCACAGAAGTCATATATCTTGATAACCTTGAGTTTTGTCCAAAAGCATCCAGGCAATGGATTAATGATGTTTCCACCAATATTAGCCAAAGTGATTCCCTACAATAATTGGTTATATATATTAGCAAAACATATTTATATACAATCACGAGCATATAATATGTAATTAAATATAAATTGATCCAAGTTAGGTTACCACCTTAAACTCAATTTCCTCTAGAAAAGGTGAGTTTCTTAATATGGTATGCAATCCTTCACAAGACAAATTCACGGCTGATGACGAGGTCACACGAATCTTGACCAAATAAAAATAAATCGGTAGATGTGCAGCTAAAAGAAATAGATGACATAAAGCCTGTGACATGTATAATCAAAATTTAAATAATTCAAAAGGGTCAGCAAATTATATATTAGTAGAGATTATAGATATTTATTGTTTGAATAAATAAAAATTTGAAAGATAAGATTACATACCTCAAGGGCAAAGTCAGAGATTGGTAGTTTTGTCACACCAGAAAGGGCTATGAAAAGTTTGTAGATAAAATAAACAGCGTGCAACACATTATTGTGTTGTTCATGAAGCTTAATAAGTATAGGATAGAATGAAGTATCATCAAACTGAGATTTATAAGTATTCTAATGAACAACAATGAGGTTTGCGTGGCGGAGGATTTGGTTGAAGAAATAAGAGTTTGTATGTATTATGAGTGGTGGTGGAATCCAAGGGATTGTCTATCGAGGTAGAATAGTGTTAATAGGAGGTTGTTTGAGACTGCAGAAGCTGTTTT
>Ga0209282_1000679_pt1 | contig 16924 bp, 5 predicted proteins | sample Mtrugardesep15_FD_187529 | JGI IMG/M metagenome (GOLD analysis project Ga0209282, IMG submission 187529) | Root nodule microbial communities of legume samples collected from California, USA - M. trunc garden sep15 (SPAdes) (version 2) | ecosystem: Host-associated > Plants > Roots > Nodule...
TTTTGTCTTGGAAACCTTAATATTGTCCTGGATATGACCGAGTTTTGTCCTGGAAAATATATGAAGAAACAAGCAGAATATATTTCTGAGTTGTCTTGTTAATATTAACAGGACAACTCAGACTAAGTTTTGGGGCTGATTGGAAATGGCTGAGTTTTGTCCTGGAAAATATATGAAGAAACATAACTGAAAGAATAATATTAACAATCATATATTTAGTTTTGTCCTGGAAAACTCAGACTAACATTGTACCTTGATATTTTATTTAATGTTATCTACTTTTACCTCTAAGTATCTTTCTTAAACCACCCACTATTTGCACTGATGACTTCATACTTTATGCATTGATATCTTATGTTCAAATACTTGCCCACTCTAGATTATGAATAATCTTAATCCAGAATAGTAATTGTTAAATTTCCCTTCTTTCTGCAGTATGGGGTGGAGATCCAGTTTATCCAACTGTGAACTATATTCAAGATCCAGATGAAGTGATTGACTACCGAGGGGCAGATTTTCATGAACCAACACCAAATATGCTGCATTTTCTGAAGGAGGTTATTTTCTCTATGCTCATCTTATTTGTTTTCTATCATTTGTTGCTTTCTGAAAATTTTGATTGCTAAAGGGACTACATTGTTATAATTAAGATCTTTACATAAAATAAATATGGAACGTATCTTCAGGACGGAGTGCTCAAACGATATTTGAGATAAATTTATCACTCTATGATTGATGTGCTGGAATATTGAGCATAGGTCGGTTTGGATTGATATATTTGAGCTTATCTATTGGCTTAAGCACCTGTCTGTCGGACTGCTTGAGAGCTTATGGAAACATTCTTTTCAGCTTATTTCCGTATTTTAAAAAATTTGACTTTATTTTATCTTTTGATATAGAAATAGCTTGTACACAAGCACCTATGTGATAAGTGCTTATGCAATAAGCGCTTAATTAAGTTGTTTATCCAAACAAGACACTGATATATATTATGAACTATCCTGTGTCCAAAATATAAGTTAGCTGTGGTCATTGATAATTACTTTTACAAACCTCTAAATTTAATTATTATGATATCATATAGTTCCTTGTTCTAACTTCTTAGGTATCTTGTCTGACTTTTTTCACTGACTAAAAAAAATAAAAAAGTAAAAGATAATTCTCCTCATTGCTTTATAAGTAGAGACTAGAGATGGAATATTAGCTGTTAAATTGATTTGCATTCAAATATTTTCAAGTTATCTGCTGCTTGTTACATCGATAAGGATGCTCCCAAGAGCACATAACATACTCTTATAATATTATTGTTTTACATTTATCTTTGGTGCACTGCATTAGTTACAGTTATATGTTTTGAAATATGTGGTTATTTATTCGATGCTAGTACTGAACTTCTTTTCCATTACATGATCAGCATGGAAAAATGATTTCAAGGGAGGAGCTAGAAAAACTTCTGGAAAAGCAAAAGACTGAACAAGTTGAGGTAAGGACGTACTGTAATAAGTATGAAATTCATAATAATGATAGTGAAGATATGGAATGAATGAATTATTTTGCAAATAGATGACTTGCTTGTTGGAAATTGTGTAATTTTTTAAGAAATCTATTGTTGAGCTCTGTATGGTTCACCACCTCGAGTGTCAGAAAGTGAAATACAGACATTATATATGGTTTTGAACATTGATTGACTTTCGTTTCATTTTATGACTCAGTCTCTTCAATCAGGTTAACTTATAACTGAAAATCTGGATGTAAACAAAAATTGTAGAGACAATTATAAATTCAATTGCAGAAAAGTGTGAAGTAGAACCAGTAAATGGTGAAGAAGCATTTTAAGGTTGATAGAATTTTTCACACTGGAAATGTGCAGAGGAAGTGAGAGTTCGATAGTAAGTAGAGAGCTGAGAGAAAGTGAAAATGATTTCATTGATTATGTTAAGGGATGAATACAACCTCATATAGCGACTTACCGTTCTAAGTTCTAACAAATCGAGTGTTCTAACTTGTAAGATCTAACAGATTGAATAACTAAAATACCTCAACGAATTCCAGAATGTGCTGACACGGCACATTTTCTTGTGCATAAAAGTATTTCAACTTTCTATAATAACTTCACCTAGCTGTACTCTAATAAAGGTAAGAGGTATGTTGTTTGAACAACCATTTATGTGACAACTTTTGGGACAACCATAAATTTACAAAGAAAAGTAGGTATTGACACGAAAACCAAAGCAATAGAGAGAGAAAGTTGTCACAAAAGTTGCTATAAAATGGTTGTGCAAATATCATTTCTCTAAAGGTAATATATGATAAGATTAAGCTTTCTCTTTATCAACCGACCTGTCATTCAATCCTTAATATTTTGTTACCACAGGATAGACATGTGACCTTTTTCGACCTCATCAAAAGCTGTATCATGTTTATATTAAGTCGTTAACAACCAATTTTTTGTGGAATTATTACTTGGCATGATTGCTTGACCGTTGATTATTTTACCTGAACTTTATAATAGTGTTCTTTAGTTTGATGACCTTTATTATTTGCAATATGGCAGGTGGCAGACATCGATGAAGCTATGGCTAAAGCAGTCGATATTGGTGAAAATGATGTGAGCTTCGATTCACCATCTTTTTACTCTTCTAACTTAACCATAGCAACTTGGCATGTTGTTGTCTGGCGAGTTCCATTCCAAAATGGTTGATTTTGAGTAACATTTCCTCTTTCATTTCTTACTTTATTGACCAGGATGAAGAGGATAGTGATGTTGAGGTTGAAGAGGTAGTAGGAGAGGAAGAGGAAGAGGTAGAGGCAGAGGGAGATGAAGAGGAAGACGAATCAAAGATTAATCGTAATTGGAGTGTTTTGAAAACCACTCCCCAGCTTCGCAAATCAAAGGTATTGTAAATCAGCTACTTTCTTGTAGTTTTGTTTTGTCCCCGTTAATGTTATGTGTCGTTTGAATTGACTTATTTGAGCTCATATAATTTATGAAGGTTATGAATACAACTTGTTTGAGCTCATTGATGAAGCTGTATTTTTTGTTTTGACCCTCTAGGATAGGTTATGAAAACAACTTGTAGCTCATATAAAAATTGTTTGGCTTTATTTTTATCTTTTATTATTGAAATACCTTATATATAAACACGCATGCTATAAGTGTTTCATTAAGTTGTTTATCCAAACTGGGTTAAGCGTTCAAATCAAGCTGGCTTGACTATGGTTGTCTTTTTGATATCTCCTACTGGGACTATAAAATCAGAAATATTTGTAAAACATTTTTTTGTTTAGCATGTTTCTTACTTCATCGGTAACAATGTGTACCTATCCAAAACATGCAGCCAAAACCAAAGAAAGAGGGTCCTATGACACTGGATGAGGCTGTAGGTGATTCTGAGAACCTCACTGATTTCCTCTTGGATTTTGAAGAAGAATGACAGACCTCCTCGTGAAGCGCATGTTCCATGAAAAGTGGTATACTTCAGCAGTAGGCATGCACGTTATGTTTAGACTAGACAGGATGGGAAAAGGTTAGAGTGTAAGTATTCATTGTCAATTTCTTGAACTATTTGTATTAGTAACTTCTTTTTTAAGCATTTTGAGCTAGAGTTAAGTTCCCACTTGAGCTATGCCACTAAAACAATCCCTTATGTACTTCTTGACAACAATTTTGATGCCTCTCTGCATTCATTTGAAACTTAGAAGATATGAATTAACTAGGTGAATAATAGTTCCAATATACTAAATATGTTGGTCCAATATACTAAATATGTTGTTCCATATTGAAATTTTGGTGCAAACTAGAATGTTATGTATTAAACAACATTCCTCTAGTAGTTTTGTATTCTTATTATTGCGATTTAGGATTTCATGTACTTGTAAGTTGTAAACTTTCTTGGTTGTGAAAGTGAATGAACTCTTTACTTGGAAAATCTTAATATTATGTCCCTTTGGATTATAAGACCAAATTCCTAATAGTGAAATGAAACTTCCATATTTGAGGTGTGGTTTGTAGACGTGGAAAAATGTCCTCAAATAAATGATAACCATCCAATTTAATAGAATTAATCTAACAGCTCAAAAAGTTAAGAAATTAAATATTCAAAATTATAAAAGGTGTATATAATTATGAATATGAAGCCTTTTAATTATAAACTAAATTATGTCAAGTAAGATGTTATTTGTGTCTGCTACTAGTTTGACAAGGTGTGTCAATTTTAAGAATCTTGCTCTTTACCCAAACAGTTTCGCTCATTTCCAAAGTAAAAGTCGAAAATGGCATTTTGGTCACGCTTATTTTTTTAAAATTAACACTAGCGTGACTTAAGTCACGTAAAGATATTTTGGTCATTTCATTTGGGAATGAGCAAATCTGTTTGGGTAAAGAGCATGATTCTAATTTTAATTCTAATTTTTTGAATTATAAAAATGACATTCATATTCAAAATAGTATAATAGACTAAATTGCTCATTGTTGTCAACTTAGTGGTAAGAACATACTTTGTAACTTCAAATGTCGGAATAGTTCAAATTACATATGATAGTTGTAAAATAATAATTGATACCACCCGTTTTATAAGAATAAGTATTAGATTTATAAATTTGTTCTTGGTTCAATTGGACTTATAAAATATGCCAAGGGGAATGATTGTTCAACCCCCTCAAATTGCTTTCATTTTCAAAAAAATATTTACCAGAAGTTTTGACCCGATTGTGGTTTATTTACAAAAATATTGATCATGAGCTACGATTTGATCGATTAAGCAATTTAAGAGGTTTATTGAGCAATCATCTACTAAGGGTGCTGACGCAAACCAAAGGGTGTCGACGCACACATTTGATCACAAAGTAAAACACACACATTTCAAAGAAGAAAAAAGACAGATTTTTTACTGTCTAGTCTCAAAATGTATACTATATTTCTGAACAAAAATACAGATTTTGTTCCGTCCAAAACATTTATCTAGTTGCGGATTTAATTTATACATACCGACATTGTAAAACTTTTATAAATATGTATTCAATCAAATCGTTCTTTCAAAAAAATTCAATTAAATCATGTCACGTAAATATTTTTCAAGATAATCCAGTAACTAACCCACAAAAGTTTTAGTATTTTAGTGTTATTTGATTGGATGTTAATGTAAAAAAAAATTACCATCGGTTTAAAGAAATTAATCTCTTTTACAAATTGTTTTTTTACTAATAACTATCTATATACCAACATGGTGTAACACAATTGATAAATAATCGAATTTTTTATCTATATGATCATGAGTTCAATCTCTCATCAATGCATATGGAAGAGCACTTATCGAAAGTGTCAATACTTCAAATGATCTCTAGCTTCCAGACAAAGGATACATGCAAATTCATTGACGTATTTGCCTAACTTAACCAAACAAACATATAAAAAAACAAATTCCAATATTAGCTACCTTCCCCACTAAGTCAATACCTAAGATGATGAATGATAGGAAAAATTCCCCAAATTGAAAAAAGGAAACTGGAACACTCTATCTGATTTTGAGAATTAGGAAGGTCTTGGGGTGCTTGCTTATCCTCACATTTCATATTACAAGTGGAATTCACCTTTTAGGAAAGGTAGTTCTATCTTTTGAATTTTCTACTTTTATTACGGAAATTGTTTTCCTCTTTTAATTGAATATATTGGTGGAAAATATTGTTTGGTTCTTTTGTCGGTGAATTATTTATGTTTTTCAATAATTTAATTAAATATAGAGCATATATTATATTACATATAAAAATAGCTGGTATTTTATCACATCAATCATATATAAAAACAAATATGCACAAATATCCGTCAAGTTTTTTGGAATCCTCCACAGGAAGACTTTATTAAAATCAATGTGGACGGATCTTCTTTTGGTAACCCTGGTAATGCAAGTTGTGGAGGTCTTATGAGATAGAGGGGTTTTTTCTGGATCTTGTGGCAAAGCTACTAATTTGTTGGTTGAACTTTCAACTATTTAGAAGAGTCTTTGGTTGACGTGAGATCTTGGTTACATGTCTATCATCGTGGAATCTGACTCTCGGACAGCTTTGGATCTTATTGTTCATACTAAACAAAATGATTTTCATCCCCATGTAACTTTGCTTTCTCTCATTAGGAAGCTTTCTTCTCTTCCATGGATAGTCTCATTTAGTCATACTTTGAGAGGAGGGAATGAATGTGCTGACTGACTGACTAAATTTGGTGCAATTAATACTAACTCCTTGAAGACGCAGACTTCTCCTCTTCTTCAATTGAATATCATTCTGCTTGCAGATACCTCTGAAGTATTTAAGTTGCCGACTGACTAGTTGGATTTTCTTCTCTTTTAATTTCCTCTTCATAAAAATATACACACATTACTATTTTTAGTAATATTTTATTCTCCTATTTCAAAGATGGGCTATAATAAAATATGAAAATTGTGTGTCCTAATGGAACTTGTGCCATAAACAATGTGGCCTGCTAAGTACTAACCCTTTGAATATATCTGTAAATATTTTTACTTTTACCTTCTGCATATGCACAAAGAAGGCAACTATTTTTTCTTGGTTTTTCAGTGTGCTCTCTCTATATAACTGTGAAGATTTTAAAGATCTAGTTCATATTTAAAAATTATTAATTTTAAATGGTGATTTTTAAATCAGATTGCAAATCCTTAACCACAAGTTTAAGGAATCAAAGTTTCTTTACTAGTTGAACTTCACAAATTGGTAAAAGATAAACTATTTTGGCCTCTCTTATGACAATTGCATGTTTGACCAAACTATGTGCTTCTATTGTCGTTATACAAAGCACTTTCATCAATATTGAGCCTTGTCACCAATCGACTTAATAATGGAGGCCAAAAATGAACAGTCAATGAATTTTTTTACACCCTCAATCCAAAGAGAAAGTGATTCCTATAATCAAACAACAAAAAGTAGAAAATGGTATTTTAATCTACAATCTCATCTAATAATCGATATAAACCCAACTCACTTTAATAACTTGATGATGTTGGCTTAAAACCTTAGAGTGTATTTATTTTAAGATCTCAAATTAAATTATTCAAAGTATCAATTTCGGCATACTAAATTCCATTCTTAAAAAAAATCCACATAAACCCCTCACTGCTAAAATTTTTTTAATGCTTCAACTACATATTTAGCTACAAAACTCACGCACACTATTTATAGAGAAGAGGATGTTATAAGTCCAAATTTATCCGTCAATATATCAAGTGTTTTATCTTTAGCATCAAGAATAAGAAAAAAAATTGTAAATTCTTAGATACAGTAGAGTTTAATTGGATACCGATACTGGGTAAAATTTTGTTTAACAATTAAATTTCTTTTAAAATAAATTAAGATAAAAATATGATATAACTTTAAATAATTGAATAAAGAGTACATATTCCCCTTCCATTTTTTTTAATATTAGCAAAGTCTAGAGAAAACCAAATTTAATAAAAAGCCCAGGTGTGCTCTTTTTCTACTTGTAGATCGCAATAATTTATTCCTTCTGGCCTACACTATCTAACTGATTCTTTGCTAGATCTTAAAAGTGCTCCATACATTAAAATACCATTCTTTCTTTGGAGATTTATAAATCCCAGCAATCAGTACTTCATTAAAAAAATATTAATATTATTTTAATATATGTGTACTTTTATTTTATTGCCATATTTCTTTTAAAAATTGAACAGCATCATTAATGTGTAGCATTTTCTAACCAAGAAATGGGTCCAACCCACTTGCCCTGCTTCGAATGTGGTCCCATAAATAATGGACTGATTTCTACCTGAGCTTTATATTCAAATGTGTATCTTTGACAAAAAAATTAACTAACATATACTAAAAGCTTTGAAATGTACATTTATCTTAAGGGATACTCCAATGGTTTTAAAATTCAGCACCTTGTAGGATATCAATATCCTCGAAGCAATTTTCAAAGGAAAAAATTGTTGACTATCCCATCTCAAGTGGTGCATAATTTTCTTTTCTATACTAGTACTTTGATATTCTCTTGGTCCAATGATAAATTTACTTTACACATATTAATAAAATATTATCAATGAAAACAAAGTTTAATTTACTAAATTAATTTTGTCATATATTCACCACCATACATATAAAGGGGAGGACATTAATTTGAATACTTGCATTGAAGATAAAAACTAACACTCATTTCGGACAAATAAATTTTGTTAACATGTTACTATTGTGATAGGAATGAAGTGCTCCATCAGATATCATATATAAGCAAAAAAAAAAACTAAAAAGTCGCATTTCTTAAAAAAAAGTAATTAATCTCATTAATTTTATCAAAATAATAAAAAAAATTATGTTCCGAATTGTCCCTCATATGAATTTGGTCTATGAGAATAAAATGATTGTTGAAAAATAAAATCTAAATTAATTGAAGGGTAGTTTAGGAATGATATCACTAAATATAGTAGAAGAAATTACATATACATTTTTTGTTACTTATATTTGAGAGCGGGAGAGTGGCATTTATTTTATTCACATCCTTAATATAGGTACCACAAAATTTTCTCCACTAGATATTATGCTCATGTAGGTACAATTTTATTGATTGAACGCAATTTGTCACATATTTTATCTTTCAAGTTTTTTATCCAAAATTATGTCTATTACATAAAATTTTCTCTTTATACCCTTAATTATAAAGATATAAACATACAAAATTATTACATGAATTTAATTTTTACTAAATTAATTATATCAGATTTATTGTATTTTAATATGTATGTCTAAACCTTACAGACCCAAAAGTCTAAGACCAAGGGAGTATAAAAGAGACAAAAATGAGAGAATTTTTTATGAATGTAGTAAAGCAATAATATTAGAGAGGAACAAAAATTTAATACTAATCTAAAAATGATAAAAAAAAAAATGAGATTTGACTTGAAGGGGAGAATGTTTATTAATGTAGGTCCATTTTCACTAATGTAGGTAGATGATATAGAAATGATTAGGAAGAAGCAAACATAGTATTATATAATTAAAAACATTATAAACTGTTAATGGGGTTTATTCTGTTTGATGATCACCCTATGTCACCCAAAACATGGCCAAGATAAAATCCAAATGGCTGCTGCCTTGTTTTCTTGCTCTGCTCCCTTGCTCCCAATTACCTTTGAAAAATGGCAAACAAAGAAGCTGAAATCAGAAACATTTTGGTCAACATGTTTCGTACATTGTTCTTCTCTCTCTAGCAATGCTTTTCTTTTGGGGGTTAAGTATACATTTGAAAAGGGACACATATGGAAAAACCCTTTGGATTACTAATAATTATGATTAGCGACACTCTCAAACTTTCTTCCTCATTAATTAGTCTTATTCATGCCTACAAACCAGATTGATTAAGAGATGGGCTCCACACTATTATTCTGTTTGTTTTGCCTCCTTCTTAGAAGTTTGTTAACCCTTGATAAAAAAATTAGGTATTTGTCAACGAGTGTTCCGAAGCACTCTTTTAAGTATTTTAAAAAAAAAAAATCTTTAAAAAAATTAAAAACTTTAATTTTTAATACAATAAATTCACATACTTTCATAAAATCTTACTATTTTGGATGTTTAAAGAGTGTCTAGAGCATTCTTTAACATTTTTAAAAAATTATTATCGCTTTCAAATATATTTAGTATTAAAAGACACAGATCATTTCATGATAATAGTTTCAAATTATGTTGCATACTTCTTGAAACATGCCTAAAATATGATGATTCTTACCATCTTTATGGTGAAATTTTATTTGAAGAATTAAAAGTCATTAGAAATGTTGTAACAATTAAATTAAAATCAAGTTATATGATATTAAATTATTTAAAGACATTTGATTGTTTTCCTAATACATGCATGATGTATAGAATAATATTACTTATCCCTCTTACTCTTGTAGATGCTGAAAATGTTTCTCAAAATTGAAATGGTCAAATCTTATTTGCGATTTACTACGTGACTTAATAGATTAAATAGTTTTGCTTTGATTTCTTTTGAAAATATTATTTAAAGAATTTTGATTAAGAAAGAATTATTAATTATTTTACAACAAAAATGCATAAAAAGTGATATTCAAATAGTTACGCACCATTTTATTACTTCATCCATTATACTCAAAGTTATAGGATGGACTTTGAAGATGAAGATGATGATGATGTGGTTTTGAACTCTTTTTAATGGGGTTCAAATAAATGCATTAATCATGATATTCATCGGTTACTATGAGACAAACTCTATATCGAAGGAGCACGGAGGTATGAGATCTAGAAATGTATATGATTTTATTCTCTCTATGTTAGCCTAGCAAGCTTGGAAGTTATTGTCGAACCTCATTATTTGATGACTCAAGTTTTCAAAACCAAATACTTTTCGCATAGTGATTTCCTTGAAGCAAAAATTGGAAATAAGGGTGTGGAGAAGCGTGTATTTCATATGTTCTATTGAAAGAGGGGATGCAGTAAAATATTGGGGATTAACAATGTTATATTTGAACTTAATATAAAAATTTGTCTTCTTATAGTTTCATCAATAGATATTGTTTTTTCCATTTTTCAAATTTATGTTCAAATTCTTGGTTGAGTTTTTTTATGAAGCAAGCCAATATGATAGTCAATAGTTAGCCAGACGGTTATATATACTGCTAATCCTCAAATTTCTGATTTGTTGCTGGATTGTATTGCTCTTGTTTTTATTAATGTGATTTTGATATATACCTACGGTTGCTAGCTGACAAGAACTCACGAGTGGAAAATAAATTATCTGAGTGGACATATTGGAGTCACAAATTCCGCAATATCACCGAAATTATTGCATGTAGAAACTAGAAAGGTCCCCTCAATTATTATTTACAAGTAAAATATCATTTTCTCGTCCTCTTCTCAATAATCAATGTTGGTATATCTTCAAAAAAAAAAATATTGGCACCAGGTGATTATGAAGGGAGTGAGGTTTTGTTGTGTGGTTTCTTTTCTTCGACTGTCTCTTTACTAGCTATATTATATATGCTCATTCGCATTATTTTCCATAAATGGTTCACCCTTTACATTGTACACATCCTTATATGTTAGGCTTCATTTATTGAATCCCTATTAACCGTGTATAAAATTTGCACATTATTGGTAAGAATAAAGATAGAAACTAGGATTTTTCTTTGACAGGGTAAATTACCCTAAATTATCTAGGGATAATGTAAAAAAAAAACTCATTATTGGTTGTGGATTATTCCTTTTTTTGTTGTTGAGTGTTCTTATTTTAATGAGATTCAACTAATTTTTAATTGAAAATTTAAATAATATTATAAAAATAATAATATAATTGAAATGAAGGGTACAAATGGAAGAAGAAATTCAAGCATTACTTTTATATATTGTTATAGATATTTTTTTCAATATCAATAGGGTTGTTACCCCGCCCAAAAACTAACTTTAGCCCCTCGTATGTCCTCCCTTGCATAGACCATGCCTAAAAAAAGACATTGAATCGCATGGTCATTCATTTGCTTTTACAACGTAACAAAGAGTTTTGATTCCATGCTTCAAAGTTAGTTTTGGAAGAATTTTGGAGCGTTAAGTCTATATTTTGAACTATATTTGATATGGCTAATGTTTTATATAGCAAAAAAACAATTCGCGAAAATTCACGACAAGCTAGTAACAATATCCTTTAATTTTGGTAACCACCCTTTGTGGTAAGAGGAAGTTGGCTTATTTTTTCCTGTTATCAAAGCACTTTCACATTTGTGAGATTTTTCTCGCGATGTATAGCATTACCCATTTGATATTTTAAAAGAAGTAAAAATAAAAGAACAATATGATAATGTGTGCTAATATATCATGTTGTTCTATCCTCTAAAATTCAACTCACAAATGCACTCAAAGAGATGGTTGCATGACCATTAACGTTGCTTTTACATCATTGGTAAAATAATTATCTTATAATTTATAAGGGACGAAGTTCAAATCTCAATAAAAACAATCGTAAAATATCATTAACCCAACTTTAATTAATATTAAATCTTTACTCCCTAATTTAAAAAACAATGTTTAAATCAGTTCAACGTGTATATGTAAGATTAACTTGTAACCAAACAAAATATAAAATTACATTGTTAATCAATTACAATATATCATTTGTGTGAATTATAAGGTAGATATAATCAAGGATTCAATATGTTTTTGATTTTGTAAATATAACAACTTTTCGTTAAATATATTTTTGTTATAACTTTTATAAGCTTTATATAAAATATGAAAGTTATAAGTTTTTTTTAAGTTATAAACTTATACAAGAGTCATAAAGTTATAAGCTTATGAAAGTTATAAAGTTATATTTGTGTGAATCATTGCAAAAAAAATATAAAATTACATTGTTAAAATATCTCTCTTATATTTTAACTGATCAAATAACTGCGTTTGTTTGACATACAGTTCAAAAAATCTTTAGATTGTAAGTTTTTTTTATAAATACAGTTCAAAAAATCTTTAGATTGTAAGTTTTTTTTATAAACAAAATGGAAATTGAATACTTTTTCTCTCAAAAGTATGAGAAATGATTTTGTACAACTAAATTTAGACAACCTTTTCAACGAGTTTTTAAAGGATTAATATTGTGCAGATATTTAGATAATCATGTTCAACAGATGCAAGGTGAATGGATATGACAAATTTTTAAAACTCACTAAAAACTAATGTAACTCACTTGCGTAGACTGGAATCTACAGGACATTCCAACTTTTGGACTGTTTTCTATTCCTTTTTTATGTTGTTGGACTCTTGCCTTAAAAAAACTAATGTAACTCTACTCCAAAAAAAAAAAAAACTAATGTAACTCTGTTTACTACAAGCTTAAAAGTGATTAACCATAGTTTTTATGTCGGAGTTTCTAGTCTTTCACATTTTTAGAGAAGACAGTTGTTGTACAAATGAGCTGGAGTATTTTGGAATAGCTATATTTGATGGGATAATATTCCTACCGGTAAGAATGAATTTCGATTGTAATAGATACGATCTACTTACTTTTAGGTTTAAGTAATATTATTTGAGGTTCTAACACACACTTTTTAACACACTCTTTTGATTGGTTGAAATTCATATGGGACCCACCAAATTCATATGGGACCCACATAATTTGGTGGGACCCATGTGAATTTTAACCAATCAAAGAGAGTGTGTTGAAAAGTGTGTGTTAAAAGGTGTGTTTCTAGCATTTCTCATATTATTTTTATCGATTTTAGTTCTTGTCCTCCATGCTTTCTGTTTTTTTTTGTTGAAATATATTGTATTTCTCTAGGTCCTTGTCGTCTTCGTTAGTGGTGCCTGTTGTGAATTCGATGAAAAATCACACCAATAACAACTTGATGGAGCAAGGAATAATCAAGCAACCAAAATTAAAGTCGATAAAGATTAAACACAAGCAAAAGTAGAAAACAACAAGAGAAAAGAAGTTTGTTGAAGCTGTCAAAATCGGAGCCCGATTTGAGAAATCGGAGCACGATTTTCTGAAGCAGAATTGACACTTTCATTCGTAAAAAATCGGAGCACGATCTGGCAAAATTGGAGCACGATTTCGCGCAGAGTCAGAAAAATAAAACGTATTTTTGGGTCTGATTTTGTTCCAATTTATGAGGGATACTTTTACTATAAATATAGACATTGTATCAGTGTAAACCTTGAGATAAAGGGGGCTGAAACAAGGGTTTAGAATGGCAACAACAAAACTAGGGTTTGTATAGAGTTTGTCTCTTGGCAACAAACACTAGGGTTTGAGGGTTGATTCACCTTGGAAAACACTATTAGGATTGAGTCTCTTGGTTACGGGAAGAGATTGGGACTTTAGGTAGAATTAGGCGGGAGACTTATTCTTGTAACCCATTGATATCTCTTTTGTAAAGTTACTCATCATTATAGTGGAACGGGGGGCTGCTCTCTCCCCAAGACTAGGTCAATTTGGACCGAACTGGGTCAACAAATTCTTTTGTGTTCTCTCTTCTTCTCTCTCGTTGTTTTCTACTTTTTCTTGTGTTCAATTGTTATTCACTTTGATATTGGTTGCCTGATTAAACTTGCTCCACACATCAAGTTGTTATTGGTGTGATTTTACAACGAATTCACAAGATAGATGATATACATATTGTTAAAAACGGAGTTTCAAATACAAAGAGAAATATTCTTACAAAAAAAAATAAAATACAAAGAGAAATAGATAATGAAAATAAGGGTTACAAAGAAAATATATTTTAAAATATAAAAGAAATAAACCATTAGCTTAGAAATATAAAAGACCCAATAATACATGTCTAAGAGATATTATATAACACCTACCATAAACTCACGATGCATATTAACAGGATACATCGATTTTTTGTCGATCAAGAAACGAAAAATCTCAATGCTAAATAATATAAATCTCAAACATCTACTATTTTCTAACATCCCTCAAGCTAAAGTGTGTTAGACTTTAAACTTGTTACAAATTAACGCTTAAAACAAGAGATCACATCAAATCAACTAATATCGTAATCAACTAAGAAGAGCAACCAAATAGAGGAACTGTAGAGACGGAAGCAATAGGCAAAGAAAAGAACCATCATAGAGGGGAGCAACAACTAAAGAGGGAACAACCAATAAAGAGACGGAAGCAATAGGCAAAGAGAAGAACCATCATAGAGGGGAGCAACAACTAAAGAGGGAACAACCAATAAAGGAACAATCATATAGTGGAACGACCAAAGGAGGAGAAACCAAAGAATGAGCAACAATCATATCAAACGATCACTAATGAGCTAACAAAGAAAGAGCAATCGAATCGAAGAGATTAATCAAACCAAAAGGAAATCTAACAAAACATATTTAAGATCCAAAATCTAAACAAAAAGAGGAGAAGCATATCAAATAATCAACTGAATCGTTAGACATATTACCCGCAATAGAACAACTAACCATCAAAGAAACACAACAACTGAATCAACGACAGACAAAAAAAAATCCAACTCTACTCACAAGCTAAAATCACAGAGTAAAACAACGCAATTATGCAAGAAATAATACCATAAACGCATCGGAGGACTGTAAAATTAGACCGGATGTAACATAATCACATCAAAGAACAACTAAATCAAAAACTGAGCTGGAACTAATCAATCAATCATGTCGAAAACAACCAAATTGTGCCGATAATAACAAAACCTCGCGGAAGAACAACGAACTCAAAAACCAGGCCATAAAAAGTAAGCAATGTGTTGGGTTTCAAGTGCGAGTGATTAAGTCTCACATCGTCTAGGGACGGATAAAATGTTGGATATATAAGAGATGCCACTAATATACCTATTATCTTAAAGTTTTGAGTGGAGATGTGACATCTTCCTCTCTTATCGTCTTGAACATTGACTCATTGTTGCAATGTGGGAATTGGATGTAGTACCCACGCTAGACGTGAGAGTGTGTATAAGAGTGGATATTGAAGTTGTATCGGTGTCTCACAATGTTGAAAGTACAAATGTGCTTGGACAACCTCATTGTTTGCCTCCTTGAATTTAGGTTGGACTTGTACTAGCTTCATAATTAATATATAATAGTTTGTTAATTAATGCTTGGATTCATCTTATGAAACTTAGATCTAGGCATTGGACTTCGATAAAATAATGGGAATATTCTTTCTTAAATTTGTGCTCATGTTCTTTGAATGTATGAAGCAAATTAAATTGTATAAAGTTTGCACTCCTCTATGCTTGACTTTCTCTTGAAAAAACTATGGAATCTAATGGCAATTTCATCAGTTTATAGACTTCCAACAATTCATCAGAAAATAATTCTAAGAATAACTTCTTTAGCCCGACAACTTAGTTAGATAGGCATGTGCTTGTAATAACCTTTTTGTTGTCAAGAAGAACAAGAATGGGTTGGAAGATGTGAAAAGAATGGAATTTAGGTAGATGTGCGGCCCAAATCTGAAATAGAGTATCACAAGGAGAGAGGCACATAGAGCCAAGACTTTGACTCATTTGGCATTCAAAGTCCCCTTTGACATTTGGAAAATGAGTCTTTGACGATAACGTAGTAGTAATAAAAGAAAAAGAAAAAGAAAACTAGTAAGATAACTAAGATTTGATAATCAATACTGCTGCTTTTTTCTTTCCTACCAACATAGATTATTGTCTCAAATGCACATATCGTTGCATATTTAGCTAAAAATATACTAACTTAATTAAATAAAAAAATATTTTTGGTATAGTTAGAGTCATCGCATACTTATAACAATAAAGTGGGGTAGGGACATGTTTTACATCTATCGTCCTCATCTCTAACTCTCATATATTACTCGTTATCCTACATATCTAATGAAGATGATAAATTAAATTCGATCTCCTTCCTCGACGAGTATTCCCACTCCATTCTCATCCTCGTAGTGAATATTTTTTTAAAGCTTTTTTTTTCCTTCCAGTCATGAGCTTAATGTTGTAATACATTATTCAATAAAGAGATCATGGAGGCCGAAAGAGTGAGATGTGGAAAGAGAAGAGAGAAAACTCAAAGAAGTGAGTGTCGTATAGAAAACTAAGATTGAGACGGCAAGAGTGAAATGATTTAAGATTTAATTTTTTATTTATATTTAGATATAAGTTCAAAGTGAGCATTTATATCACAATCAGGGGCGGATTTACCGCCCAGCTAGCCTGGGCACGCGCCCGGGCTCAACCCATACTCAGTGGCGGATTTCCTTGGGACCTATGGGAGGCATGACATCCACCAAGGTTTCTATATATATAGATTAGGCGTAATAATAACATTATGTTTCTGTTGGCGCAGTGGGAAGTTGGTTTGATTTTCTCAAGGAGGTCGCGTGTTCGACTCCTCCATGTTCTTCTTTTTTATGTTTCTGTTATATTTTTACGATTTTGTGCAAAAAAATGGT
>Ga0209282_1000680_pt1 | contig 16915 bp, 3 predicted proteins | sample Mtrugardesep15_FD_187529 | JGI IMG/M metagenome (GOLD analysis project Ga0209282, IMG submission 187529) | Root nodule microbial communities of legume samples collected from California, USA - M. trunc garden sep15 (SPAdes) (version 2) | ecosystem: Host-associated > Plants > Roots > Nodule...
TTACTTTGGACACTCCAGAAAAGCCAAAGCAAGAGTTCGAAGACATGGATGAAGACGAAGTTATTGCACTATCACTATTCTAGTTAGATAGGTTATGACACTTTTAGGTCGGTTGGTGTTCGTCCTATTTTTAGGTGGTATTACACCCCGACATAATTTATGGTGGCCGATTGTGTAATTTGGATATTTATGGCCAATATGTAATTAATATTATATAAATATATGAAATGATTTTTTTTATGGTTGATTATGTCACACCAATTATTGCTCGCATTACATAATTTAACGATGAATTTCCGTATTTTGACCGTTTATGTGAGATTATGTAATTTTATAAATTTATGGACAAATTTGTGTAATTTGGATCGTTTACTTGTCGTTAAGTGTGTAAATGATTACGGGTCATTACCGGTAAATTTGTGAAATTTGGACCGTTTCGATCGTTATGTGTGATTACGTGATTGTGAGAAAAACGATGTTTTTGTGTAATTTTGATCGAGATAATCTTCTTACTCTGGCGTAATTCGATTAAGTTATGAATGTGGCGTGATTACGGGTCATTTTGAACTTTCAAAAAACCTGTTTAGTAACTGAAAAACATTTAATGTTGTTACTGGTTTCTGCTATGAACGTGAGTTAACTCATGCTAGTACGAATGGTAGCGTGGGTTAACCCACGCTACGCGTGGGTTAACTCACGCTTATTTTTTTAAAAATTAACACCGGCGTGAGTTAGGTCACGCTGTGTGACTTAACTTAGTTTAAGTTTACACTAGCGTGACTTAAGTTATGTAAAGGTATTTTGATCATTTCACTTAGGAATGAGCAAATCCGTTTAGATAAAGAGCATGTTTTTAACTTTAACTTTGTTTGGATATTGATGTGTTACTGTGTTGGCATTGAGTTTAAGAGTTAACATGGAGCTCTAAAAACTAACGAATTGGTATTTAAAATTGGAAAAATGTAAATGATTGTTTTTAGGGCATATGACAGGGACTTCACTAATCGAAATTATATATTAAAAATTTTGTCAATTTATTTTTCAAAATGTTGAACACTAATTTTTCTCAATAAATACTTGTTATTATTAGTGAAATCCTTACCATATGCCCTTAAAACACATGTTTGCATTACTTGTTATAATTACTCCTATAAATTCTTCATAAACTTCAAACCAACTCATATACTTGATAATGACACCGTCCTTTTTTATATTTTCCAAGTTCACTAGAAAATTTACTTCACTTAGCTAAGCTATACTGAACTTAAATTTACGTATTAATCATTCAATTCACGCTTTTCTTCTTGCATGTTTTATTTATTTGTATTCATCGAAAGAGTACCCTTAGAATAAAAACATGTGATCTGGCATTGCATGTGAATGTGATTGCATATTTTAATTTTTGGGTTATACATATAAATTTATCGTAGCCTAATATTTTTCTATAAGCCGGCAAGGGCACGACCTTGGAAGGAATTTTTCTATATATTCATTTTAACAGAATAATATTTTAACAGAATAAAATTATGAAACAGCTCCTTCAAAAAAAAAATTATGAAACAGCTGGCAATGGTATTTAATTATCTATTTCTGAACATTATCCTACTAATTTTTTATCACATGGCCTTTAAAGGAAATGTTTAATTCAGAATTGAAGTGCAAATAGAGCATATTTTTATGATAATCAATTCTGATCTCATATCTTGCAAGATATTTTTTTTAGTAATTTATGTTGCTCCTTCGCTTCTTTTTTTGTTTGTTTTTATTTCACATTTCCTTTACTTTTGTTTTCGAGTTAAATTTTATCAATTCATTCAATTTTGTATGTTAATTGTTTAGTTTGCAAGTGAGTTAATTGTTTACATTTTCTCAAACAAAAATAATCAACTACACTATGAGTTAATTTTGGCTTTGTATTCTCAAATGGCGGAATTCACATCTTCTCGACAAATTTAAAATAGTCATTAATATTACTTTAATTAATAATAATTTTCTTTACAAAAATTGCTAGAAGTAATTCTATTTGAAAACGTTGAGTACTAGTACTATAGCTTTCCCTCCACTAAAATTAATCATGATAAGTGCTTTAGCGATTGAATATGAATATCTCTTAGCTAAAATTTGAACATTGATTTGCTATGTTGTGGAGGTCGAACCTCTTCCTTTAGATCTAACTTGGTTGATTACACTACTTATGAAGTAGTGCTAAGATTTATGTTGGGGTTATTGAATCATGTATCATTCCAGAATTAACCACAAAATGCTTTAAAATCCAATATTTCAACTACAATTTAATTTAAAAATAAAAAAGATCATCATTCATTTTTTAGTTCTTTGTGGGGTGGGTGTGTGAAATTTTCATTATCTATTTAATGATATGAAATTGTGTGTCTTTTAAAGTTTTGCTTGTGAATTCCACCGTGAAGTTTGAGTTTGTTTGGCAAGGCCAAACCACAAGCTTACAATGCACTTCATGAAGTCCTTCATTTGAGAGGTAGCACAACACATCTTGTTGTCCCTCTAGATTAGTTTCTTAGGAGAAAAAACAGTTTACACATGCTATGGGAGTTAAAAAAAAAACCTAATCACACAAAAATAGATAAAAATAGTCAAGTAAAAATTGCCTTCTTCTGATTAGTTAGAGCTACTAGAAGGAAGAAGGAACCAACACCACTTCTGCTATGTTCTTTTCTTGTCTTCTTCTGTTGGGTTGTTAAGGGTGGTTGGTTCATCAACTGGAACAGGAAAAACCTCCCAACCGAAGGCAATGCAAGTCAATGAAGGCAGCAATTATTATATTATTTTTAAAACTCGGTAACGGACTAATCAAAGCAGTCCAATATGTGGCCTCATAAATTTAGAGGCAAAGCATAACTTTTTATGGACTTAACCCACAGAATTGACACTAGAGATAATCGAACGATCTTAAATAAAGCACACTTCATCATCTCAAATCAATATCACTCGATAAACTCAAATGGGTTGCAATTATTATACTATTAATTTTGCTTCTTCTTCTTTTTTTTTTTTGTTCAGGAATTTTGCTTCTTCTTTCTTTTCAAGCTATTATATTAATTTTGATATATGTCTGACTTCATTAACTTGAAACTCTTTTTGGTTGTTTTTTAAAGGATTGACATTTTATTTGTCAACCAATTAACTCTTACAGTATTGGATGATTTGAACTATACATTAAACAACACAAAGTCAAAAAGGGAAATTCAAACCGAATGTCCATTTTAATATTGGGTTGAATTTGATGATCTCTTTCTTTCTTATTTTCTTTTAATTTCACTTCAAGAAATGTAAACTATTTGATTATTATAATTTGACTTGCCAACTTCTTCTCGCAATTTTTAAAGGCATTTCAATTAGTACAGGTTAAAGTACAATTTAGTAGTATAAGTATTTGTTTGAACTTTGAGTACACAATTTTTCAGATGTTAAGCTAATTAAAGAAGTTTCTATGTATGAAATCAAAACATGATGCCGATGGTTAAATAAAAAAGCATATATTTTATATATCAACAGTATGTCAATTTTGAGATTTTTCATATTCTTTTATAATCTGACCTCTGAAGAGGTAGTAAGGTTGGATAAGTGGCCATATTCATTTACGATAAATTTGACTTTTAGGAGAAAAGAAACGCTGAAAATTTCCTTCAACTCTTTTGCATGCGCATCATTCCAGTTTACATTTTATTCTTATCTTATTGGAGACAAATTGTTATACTTACTTAGCCTGATATTTGAGAATTATGATGCTCTTTTTATATGACTGTTATAATAGTGATGTAACAACAGCCTAAATCATTCGTTATTAGTATTTTTATCACCCAAATTAACGGTGTTCATACATCAAATGATTGTATGATTGGGTTTTGGTTTTGAAAGCTAAGATCCAAAGAAAAATGACAACTACTTACAACTGTTGGTCATAGTGGGGAGGAGCTTGGTTCTACGAAGCAATGTCTCAAATTTGAGTTTTGCAGGTAAATGAACGAAAAAGGAATAAATCATCAGTTTAGTTAATAGATAATCATTCTCTTTTTAAGTTAGTCTCTAAATTATATATAAATATAATAAACATTTTCTAAAGTATATAAAACAAAATTAAGTTATTCTCTTTTTTTCTTTTCTTTTTTAAAAATTGTTAATTTATTTCTTGATATTAAGAGTTTAGAGAGACCGTAACAAAAAGAAAAGAGTTTAGAGATTAAATTGACGGATTTCAAATCTTTTAGAAACTACAAAAACAACAACTAAATCGTATCCAACTGAGTGAGATTGGCTACATGGGTTAAATTATGCTACAATGCTCAGCGCCGAGCACTTTGTTTCATACAACATCACAGCTCTTACAGCTGCCTGATAAAAAAAATTCCTTCAACTTGAGTGACCTTTTGCATCACATAAGGCATTTGAGGCTCTTTACTATTTCAACCATTCAGCTTAAATTCAATGATTTACTATTTCTCCGTCGTTTTGTAGTATAAACCTTATTTAAACTGTATAACTTGTGGTATGATATGATCTTCAACTTTCACTGATATGATAGAAATACTTTACATTTTGCTAAAATTACACTCTATATACTCTATGTTGCTTCTACATACATTTGTAAGGCTATGTCTTCTGGCTCTCCAAATCTTTTAGAGGCTAATTATATTTTTTATTTCTTTGCTTTTTTAATAAAAAAAATTATAATTTATATTTTCTATAGTCTAAGGACTAAATTGAATAGAAAGAGGTAGTTTAAAGACGAAATTGATGATTGATTAAAAAGAAATTGATGATTGATTAAAAAGAAAATAATCGCAGGATGAGCTAGCTTGCCTCTGTAAATGGATCCAACCAATTCAACTAGGATTAAACAGAGTCGTTTTTGTAAACTTGATGCCTAAAATGTCTAGAATATATGATAAATATTATTTCTACAACTATTTCTACAATTATTTCTACAACCAATTCACATTACGCTCTTGCTCTTTTCTCATTTTCTTCTTTCTATTGTTTTTGTCCCAGAAATGATTGTACAAATATCATTCCTCAAAATATATTGCTAACACTTTCATCTTTCATAGGGAATAACAGTCCTGTTTATATTCCTTCCAAAAAAACAGTCCCGTATATATATTGTTATAATCCTATCACATTTTTATACGGAATAACACTCCTGTTTAATATATAAACGACATGTAACGCACACCCAAATGTCAACTTCACAATATTCTAGTTTATATTATCTTAATTAATTGCTGCCTTAATGAAACGTCCTACCAAACATTTGCTTCTCTTTTTCCCGAAGGAACTGAAATACTGCTTCAAGAGAAGTCCTATCCTAAACCAGAGCGTTAAGGGAGTCAACACCGCTCAACTTATCTGAGGTAAGAGTTGAGGGAGTTGAGGGAGTTGCAGGACTGGGGTTAAACCCTAGTGAGGGTAAAAAATAAAAATACTAACATAACAATTAATATACTAACATTTGAAAAAGGACAGAAGAAAAAAAAACCATAACTTCTATGAACTTGTTCTGTATGAAACAACCACAGGTAGTAAATGTGGAGCTGACTAATAACATGCTTGCAAATTATATTTGAAACCGTTGAGACAAATTGAGCTCCAAGGTTTGTAATATTCCAGATAATTACAACATAATCCAAATAAGTGAACAACATATAAATCTGAATCTGCAATTACATTTCAAATGGACACCAAAACTGAGGGCAAAGAGCAAATATAGATGGCATGTATCACGTCACTGACATAGGTATTCAAATAACAAGTTATCAACCAGCTACTTGTACGTTTGCCCAAAACAGCGACTCTGTTCCAAATAAAGAAACCAAACAGATAAGCAAGCAGTTGAAGTACCAGTAACAAGCAATGTCAAAAATGGAGCCGCCGAATACCTTGTGAGAATTAGGGCACTCCATGCAATTCATCGTTATTAAGAAGCTCGTCCCCGGGACCCCGTTGTACTAGTCTGTAATACAATATACCCATAGTTGCCATGCACGCCCTGCAAATGGATAATAACGACTTCTTCAGTTAAAAACTAGCAGTAGACTACATAATTGGAACAGACAGTTCTATATACAGGATAGCGGAACTAAAGCATCCATGTTAGAGTTATCATAGCTCTTTTTCTTTTCTTTTCTTTTCTTTTTTTTTTCTGAGAGCAAGGAGTGAATATGTTGTAACTTATAAGTGTCAATTTGCATCAATACAACCTACAAGCTCCTTTAACCATATACTACACAGGCAATAAAATGCCAGCTCGCTTAACCAGTAGCTCCTCACTTCACCCTTAACATTATTCCTCATGAAGGGTTTACAAGTCACTCAAACAAAATTTTAATTGCACAAATTTTAGATTCGTGATTTTTCGTCTTTTCTCCTATTTATCATTATGTGTATTATACAGGAAGAGGAAAGAGCTCTACATGATTGCAATCAATAGAAGAATTTTTCTGGGGTCCATCCTTGATGATTTTTGATGTCGTGTACGGACTTCTGAGGTTTCGGCCGCATTTGATCCATCTTTCCTTGCAGGTGCAGTCACTGGAAGAGTAGGCAGAGCACTGGACCAGAAAGGAAGCAATGCTCTAAGAAACTTGTGGTGGAATGGACCTACACTTTCAAAGAGGAAAATTCAAATTAATAAATTGAACCAGACAAGTTCAGCACAAAAGACCAAAGAAAGGCAACATGAACAGCCGATGACATGTCAAATATTAAACAAGCAAATTAAAATATTCAAAATTCAATCAAAAACGCTAATATCACCTCTTTTTGTATATTTTTTGCGATTTGCATCTTCATCATCAGCATAGTATGAGGTTTCAGAGTTTTGTCGGTCAACGTGGATTGATCCCTTCCTTGTGGTAGCACCAGGCTAAATTATTTGCAATAAGAACAAAATTATGTAAGATAAAATACCAAATGCACAACAGAGTTACAATTCACATTGGAATAAAACAAGAAAAAAATTCAGGTCTACTCATTATAATGGAAGACAGATACAAACAGAATAAGCGCACTTAAAGATATCCTCTTACACCAACTGGACTTGAACTTTTCATGAAATTTCCTCCTGAATTAGCACCATCTATCTCCACAATATCTGTAACTGAAAGTTTAGAAAGTTCTGATCCATCTACTGACACTGACTTTCCAAGATTTTCCCTATTAATCAATGGATCAGAAGAAAAAGCAGGCGGAGGACTACGTGATTCTGTCACTGACAACGAAACAGGATGATTTCCAAAGATATTCTTTTCCATGCCAGTCTGCACAAAAGTAGGTAAAAACTATGAAAAAATTATTTATATAATGACAAGAAAAAAGAAGAGGAAAAAAATTGTGGTGCATAGGAAAGTAACAAAAGAAATCAGTGTACATTTTTGTAATAAAAAAGGCAACAGATCCAGAGCAATCTCCCGCTATAATAATAGATCCGTGGTGCATCACAAATATTGAGCACTCGCCATTTAATAAATAAATCAGGTGTGATGCCAGAAAAGAGTTTTCCAGATGGATACATTCATAAACGATGAATATCCGCAGAAATCATGAAGTTGCTGAACTAAAGTGCGATAGGTGTGGGAAAGAGGACTAGTGTTGATGAATATGATACTAATAGTACATGCACTTGCAAGTAACATAAATTCATGTAATAGGTTCAGTAAGTCCTGACAGTGAAGAATGATGACATCCCATATTATATTATTTCGCTGAGAATCAATAAGACTGACGAGTGACACAAAGACCAGAGACATTATGGAATTCAACAATTATAAACATTCTTCCAGTAAAAATCATCGAAGTCCCAATCGTTTCAAACCTATATTCCATAATAGTGGGACTGAAATATTTTTCTGAAAAATTAAATATGTGAAACACCAGTGTATGACAAGTTTCTTGTGGTTTTTGTATATCAAGAAATATACACTAGTATAATCTGGAAAAAAAATAGCAAAAATAAGGAGACCCCACCAAATAGTACCAGTCTCATAAGTTACCTGCAAGATAGCTTCCTTCAACTTGGAATGAAGACGAGATCCCGAATCTTTCACGCTTTTGGGAGGCCATATCTGCACGAGTTGTTTCACCCACATGAGACATACAAAGAAAATATAAAAATTGTTTCCATACCAATACATGAAAAAAACTCCAAAAGATTTAAGCATAGTTACAATATTAGTTCAACAGGTCATATGTATAATGTATGTAGTTAATTGAGTTTCAATTTTCAAAAACATATTGTGCTTTTATTTGACTAAACTACTATCTATTCATGTATGTTATCTAAGACAAGCCATTAAATAATGCTTTTAAAGCTAGAAGGCATTAAAAGCATGGTTACAATATTAGTTCAACAGGTCATATGTATAATGTAATAAAAGCGTGATTACAATAACATTTCAAACAGGTCATATCCTTTCAAATACATACTGTGCTTCTATTAGACTTTTCATATAAGCCCCCTAAGGCATGTCATTAAATATAATGCTTTTAAAGTAACCTTCCAAGCCAGAGTTAACTCTCGTCTCCAACACACAGAAATATAACCAGCATACCCCTCTCCATTATCCCCTATTCCTTATAACTACTGGAGTGAGTTTTTCTCTCACCATTACTAATTCAGACTCCCTCCTACCACTCCCACCTAATGCCTCAGAAAGCTTTTGGACCTTTGGGCCTATGAGAGTAAACCTTGAGAACTCTTCAGGCACCCCTGGGTTGTGTGGGATCCTATCAGAATAGCAATATCCTTTTAGGAGTTTCTATCTACATCTCAATAATTAAGTTTTTTGTTTAAAAAGTAATGAATAAAATGAAGAGAGTGGGGTTGAGAACTTGGGAATATAGTGTGTCGTTTTCTTTTCCCTGCTTGTACCGTCAGTGTTAACAACTGTGGATAGCATAGTGGATATGGTGGCCAGCCAAAAATCCACCTTCTAAACATGACGTTGCCGCCTATGGTGGATACATGGCGGATATAATAGGTGTTGTGGCCTATGGAGGCTGGCAAAAAATCCACAATGGGGTAACACCATGGCGGAAATTGGGCAACACTTTACAATAGTTCTAGGAACCTGGACACCATGAACCAGACTTCTGATTTTTTGACATAAATAATCAAGAGACTAACTTTCAGTTCAGAGTAATTCCTATATAAGTACAACAAGTCATAACAATCTTCGCTAGGAGGTTTTACATAGTCAAGGGACTAACTTTCAGTTCAGAGTAATTCCTATATATTCTTTATGCTTCAGCTTGAGGTTTTAAATGAGACACTAGCAATCTTATTTATGGTGTTTCTATCTATTGTCAATAATTATGAAAAAGAAAGAACAAAAAATAAGGGAAAATAACATAACATTTTGATTTTCTTTCCCTGTTTGTACACTTTGTTCAAGGAACCTAGAACGCCCATGAAAGATGTTTTGAAGTTTGAACATAACAGAATAAAACCACATAACATAACGACTATATACGTTAAAACTAAAAGCATGTACGCTGCAGATACACTACTTTGAGCTAAAAAATTATTTGCTAGAAAGACTGAAAACATTTGAAGGTGTATCTTACCGAAGTTGAACATGAAGGACACGCATATCCTGCTGGGGCAGTATGTGGAGGAAAGCTCTTGATATGAGAGACCAAGCAATTTGTGTGGATAACATCTGTAGAAATTTAAATTTATAATATGTAATCAATTGCTGCACAAGGTTGCCCTTTTTAATATGTAATAACGAGTTCAAGTTATGAAGGCTTTATTTCAAAGGAATACAAAAGCAAAACCACATACGCAAGCAACCGAGTCGAGTAGTTTCAGATCCACCCCCCTCTTCTAGAACGGCTTGGCATTGACAGCATTTAGGGGGCCAATCATACTCTCCGTCAATAACCCATTCTGAATATGTTCGTATCTGTGAATAACACAAATGAAAGATTTTAAATATTTTAGTAATTATGAGTGAAAACGGACAATTACAAAACACGGAAATAGAGCCTAAAAGCAACAAAAATGATGAATGTAGTATAATATGAAATGAACATTGATAGCTTACCACGCAGATTTGGTGCTCAGGGAAGCAGATACATTCTCCACAGACAGGAACTTTGTGAACGAAGCAATATAGCTTAGTAGCCTAATAGAAAACTCAAAAATGAAATTGAATGGATCGCGAGAATGAGGAAATATTGATTGATCTGAATTGAATTGAATTGATGATAACAACAAATTATCCGATCTATATGATAATTGAATTTAGGGTTTTGAAAAGAGAAAAGAAGAGATACCTTGCGACATTTGCAGACCACCATTGCATTGATTGATATATGGATACAAAACTTCGACAAAAAATAATTGGAAGGAGAGAATAGATTAGATTAAATCATGAAATAATCATCATAATTATTAATTGCGATGGATTAAGTGAAAGAAATTGTTGAAAATCAAATAGGATCAGCTCACTGCGAATAACCAAAACCCCCCTCTCCTCTCTTCTCTTCTACGTTTCTTACCGAGCTCAGATCCGTTTTTTTTTTTTTTAATTAATTCATTTCACTCAAAAAATAATCTACAGGCCGGGTTTGAAAGATGGACCTTACTTAGGACTGCCCCGTATAGCTTTTCTATTTTATTATTTTACTACTTTCAATTTCTTTTTATTGCACTAATGTAAATTAAAAACAGTATATTATGTGTAAAAGTAATAAAAAAGGTCAGCCTAAACATGTATTTTAAGCCTATTTTCTTTATATATAGTATAGATTTAAGAAAATTACATTCCTCGTCTTTTAATTTCATTTCAAATAATGGTTTCTTTGTTTATCCTTTTTTCACATCATTCTTGGTCTTTTGGTCCGCTTTTTTTTATGGATTTTCAAACATTTAATCTAAAATTTTATGAAAACATGAGTGAAGCATCACCATAGATTTGAACATTAAGAGCTCATATCAAAATAAAATGGTATCTGATACTAGATGAAGGGGTGCTTTGTACAAAGTCGGATGACTGATTACAATGAAATCTGTCCAATTTTGAGAATTGAATTTTGAAAAACCATATGCAAAGTGATCAGAAAGACAAAAATGACGTGTCAAGAAGATAAAAGATGAAATCATTACCTGAAATTAAATTAATAGACGACAGGTGTAATTTTGTCTTTTTATTTTAATTCTTTTGGTAAATGTTAGTAATTATTTTTAATGTTATGCTGACTAATGCATATAGGACACTTATTTAAAAAAGCCAAAAAAAAATATTGTATAGAAAATAATTATTTTTTACACTTTTAAGAGGTTGGTTACACAAATTTCAATATAGTTTTAATGTAATTGCTTCCTTAACAAGTGTTTTCTTACTTTTATTTGTTTCGAAGGACAAAGATAATGCTCCCCAAGCAAGATCATGAGCGCTATCAATTTCTTAACGCACGGTAAACACAACTATGTAATTATTGTTATATGAGAGGGGATTTTGCAATCCGGCAAGATCACACCATACCCAGAAACATTCAATTTGTCTTTATTCACATCATCAATGACCAGTTTGCAGTCCATTTCCAATATAACATTGTTGTGTTCTGATACATCAAGCCATTCAAGTGTTCTTATCCAAGATTTGTCATGTTGCATTTCAGAGGCATTCGCCCACACCTATGTTTTGATAAGTTGCAAAGATTGTCGCATCTATATTGTACTTGATCTATCCTTACGGTGAACTCAATATTTTGAACACTTACACAAAGTGAACTCAATATTTCAGGCATAGCTAAGAGGATATGTCAAATATAGACAATTATGCCACAAGCCACAATGATATCCTTATTAGAAATTTAACAATTTGTCCACTACTCCATCCGTTACAAAATATAAACTAAAATAAATTAAGCAAAATTGATGTATTTAGTTTCAAATTTGGTCCATGCACATCAATTTTCTTCTACTCGCTTGTGTTTATATTTTGTAGTGGGAGGGAGTACAATTTTATAATCTACATTACCTCAAAGTTCATGAAGGGCGGTGCGTCATAATTGGCTCGATAGAGAGGCACTAGATCCCTTGTTTTACGACTAACCCAGGAGGGGGTCCATTGAGAATAATTGTCATTAAGAGAGATCCCACACTTAAATTTATGGCAGAAATCATTCCCAAAAAAAAAAAATTACACTAATTTATTTAACCTCCAGATTGCACGACATATTCATTGCTTCACTTTCACGAACATTGGGAATATGATGTTGTCATTCGCTAAGTGCATGTAAGAACCAACCATTTTCATCATGTAGGCAACGGTTAAAACTTGTTTATATTAGTACCTTGAGCAGGCTTACACCATGTCAAAAGTTATAGCCCAGCACCATTAGATATCGCAAATTCTTGGCTTGATTCCAACGATTGAATACATTACACCTTTGTTTGTTGCTCTCAAAAAATAATATCATGCCAAAAGTAGCATGATTTATCGACCTCCTCTGGTAGCTGGATAACTAAATTGTAGTCTTACCAGGCTGGTTGGCAGCCAAATGACTAGCTTAATTGAAGTAGAGTTTAAAAAAAAAACTGTATATTTTTAAATTTTGCACTTTATTAATGAGATTCACCAAACCACGGATCGATCAAAAAACCCAAGTTCGATTTCTTGGTGAAACAATTCTTGGTCCTGCTATAATTAGCAAAAAAGATTTGAAATAGGTTTAATTTTTTATGACAAAAATTACCACTTTTTGGTGAAATTCATGTAATGAAACAAAAAAGATATTACTATTCCCAGCATAAACATTTGAAATAAGAATAAGGTGTATAGAATCTTCTAATACGGGGAACAAGGTGTGCATTAGGCTTCCACCCAATATGTAATAAGAATACTGAAACAAAGGTGTTTAGAATCTTCTAATGCAACCATGAAGTTCATTCATCATCACATTGATAACGGTTTCATATTTACAACTTCAGAAAATAATCCCCAAGGCTTAGTCATTTTCTCTAGTTGAAACAAAGCACGGGTAATTCAAGTAATACAAGTACATAACAGATAACCCCCAGAGCCAATGTACAGATACAGATTCTAAACATTAACTCGTGAATGGTGATATTTCCATTTGGCCTTGATATGTGAAGATATCTGCTTGACCTTTCTATATTAGGCGTCAACTTGAACCAAAACCACCAACCTTTAAAGGCATTGGATACATAACACAACAAGTGACTTAATGTTTTTGTGTGAAATTACCTAAAGTCCTGAAGGAGCCGCTTGTGGGTTCCCACCACCTCTCCGCGGTGCTCTTGCAGCACGTATTTCATCAGAACTCTGATCAAGAAAGTAATCATAAATACATATAATGCATGAAATAATTATAGAAAATAAAGATTTATATCAATGATATTTCTTACCCGCTTCTCAGCACCTTTCCCTGATTCCAATGAATCCATTACTCTGTCAGCCAGTCCGTATTCTATGGCATCCTGTGTATGGAAATATCTAATACGCTGGACGTCTTTAGCAATTTCTTCCTGTGACTTCCCTGTTCCTTTTGCCAACAGCTCAATGTAATAACCAGCATTTGCCTCCAGCTCTTTTGCCTGTATGCATTTCCCGAATAGAATCAATAAATAGAATGTCCAAAACAATAGAGACAGTACAGTGAGAGAAGACAACAAACATGTACACAGTTCGCATACCTTAATCCACATATCTGAAACAGAACCACTTGATCTCTGGATGTTCGGGAGATATACTTTTGCTGAAATAGAAAAAAATTATAACCCGCAGTAAGAAAAAACAATGATTAAAATCATGCACCCTTACATTCCACTGAAGATGTAAAGATAAAAATATGTAGACAATAATGTATCTTGCTACTTTATAAAAAATAGGGTTAAATATGTTTTTGGTCCCTATAAATATACCAACTTTTCGTTTTAGTCCCTCTAAAATTTTCCTTCAACTTTTAGTCCCTAAAACAATTTTGCATCTTCACTTTTGGTCCCTCTTTTAAAGTAAACTCATATGTAGAATTCATATTTTTGAATAAAATTTTCAGAAAAATTCATAATATTACAAGAATCTCTCCAAAAAAAAATTGAATTTTTTAACGAAACATGAATATAATATGAATTTTTATATTTTTTATGGTTAAAAATTCATATTTAATTTATGTTTGGTTAAAAGATTCTAATTTTTTATAGGAAATGTTTTTACAATATTCTACACATTTCTGTGCAATTTCATCAAAAAAAATACTAAAATTTACTTTAAAATAGGGACCAAAAGTAGTGATTGAAAATTTTATAGGGACTAAAAGTTAAAGAAAATTTTTAGAGGAACTAAAACGAAAAATTGGTATATTTATATGGACTAAAAACATATTTAACCCTAAAAAATAAAAAACAAAAAACTGACCGAAATGGAAGAAATATCCCTATTCCCTAATTCAAACGCAACACTGAAATGAACACTTTGGAGCCTATACATTAACACGCGATGCAGAAATGAACACTTTAGTCCTTTCTCCAAAAATATTCATGAATCATATTTATAAAACCTAGAAGGAATCATTGGATGGTAGGTCCAAAAAGACACAATAAATAATTGTAAGAAACTCTTTTAATATTGTTCAAATTAGTAGAGAAAGTGATTTGATTTGATAGCTTCCTTTGCTGATTCTAAGACTAATCCCTAAACATTTGGGATTGATTCCTTCAGCCTTGTACATAGTTATTGTACAAATCATTCATGTAATACAGCACAGATCCACAAATCATTCAGTATTCAGATTCAAGAGCAATCAAGCAATGTTTTTCAAAAGTTTACCCAGATAGGATACTTACAGGTTGAATGTGGCAGTACAGCACGATAACCCTTTTTTCCAAGAGACAGAAGCATTGCTGCTTGGCCAAACGCCATGCCCAAATTCACAGTGTAGATATCAGATTTCATATGCTATAGGTTGAAAGGGGAAAAAAATATTAATAAGAGTAGGTTGAAAGGGGAAAAAAATAATAGTAAGAGTGCAAGTTACAGTGAGTTCAAAGTGATAAAACAAAACACAACATTGCGATGTAGGTAAAACGAGTGTGTGATTCATGATAACTTACAGCAAACATATCAGCGATGCAATAAGCATCAGTGTCTGATCCCACGGTCTCATTCTTCACATTCTAATCCGGAAACAGAGGAAAGAAAGACCATTTATATAAATAACCACATATTATAAATTACAAGGAGAAATTTTAGAACAATGACTTTAACACTTACCTGAATCCCAGGCGAATTAATATATACATAAACAGGTTTGGCAGGGTTATCATAATCCAACCACATAAGTTCAGCCATAATAAGTTCTGCCACGGCTGGTACAATCTGTACGAATCATAAAAGGGAAAATCAAGATGACGACAAAATATATTTACATACATAGGCAGTAAAAAGATGAAATCATCATGGACCAAGATTGAGATAAAAACAAAACATATCAGGATACTTACCGGCATACCAAGATAACATATCCGAGAATCCAACAGCAAAGAAGGCAAATCCGGTGGAGTACTTCTAGGCCTTCCTCCTCTGTACATACTAACACTCATGCTGTGTCTTAAAGATGCATTAGTATCCATGGATATACTATCCAACCCACTATGAGCCAAATAACTTTTGGCAGATGAAATGCTTTCCTGTCAAATCACTAACACTATAAGAACACTTCTGAACAGTTAAACACGCGGCGATGAAATTTGGGTGCTTAGCAACATTGACTCCACAATCAATTAGACAAATTTCTAAAATTATTAGTGACTTGACAAAATATCGAAAGAATATAAAGGCTTAATTGCATGTTTGATGCTTTATGTTTATTTTAGGTTTTAAGTTGGTCCCTTAAGTTTTAAAAGTTTCAAATTGGTCCCTTACGTTTTAAAGTTTTCAAGTTAATCCAAAACATTACTCACGTTGGAATAAGGTAGTCTCTTCCGTGACATGATATTGAGTTTAATAAAACAAAAAAATTAGAAAAGAAAATGTTTTAAAATAGATTTTCTAAATAAGTTAAATTCAATCACCCACATTGTTAACCCAAATCTTTATACGTTCTAGTGACGGAAGGTACTAACTTATTCAAATGTGGGTAACGTTTTAAACCAACTTGAAACTTTTAAAACATAAGGGACCAACTTGAAACCTAAAATAAACATAAGGGACCAAACATGCAATTAAGCCGGATATAAATGATGAGAACCTCTGTAACACTTTGAGACATCTGATGGATAGGATTGTCTGCATTTAAGAACATGTCCATTTGCGAGGGATTAAGACCATATAGAAACTGTGGTGCATTCTTGTAATTGTCCATCACTGCATGTGATACATAAGATAAAATGTCAAGGTTAGGGCTAGGCACCCAAGTTTCAAACTATTCAATTGAACTTTAAAAATAACTCGTTTGAATATATTTATCATTTGGGTTAGTTTTTCTCATCTAAATTAATTGCAGTGCAACAATTTCAAGCCTTACATAATAACATTTACCCAATTCCCATTCCCAATTCTTCTTAAGTAAACTTTAATGTTTAATCCCCCTTGTTCACGTTGAAGATCTTAGAAACGCTGAAAGTGTGATTAGATTAGCCTAAACTTTACATAACTCTGCCCTATATTGTGTTTACAAGCAAAATTCATGATGTTTCACTATTTTCCCTTTCTGCAACTTATGCTGATAATTGACAAACTTTTTTTACGAAACTAAAAACAAAAGGCCAAAGCAACAACAAAATAACATCAATAAAAGAACATCAACATAAACTAAACAGGAAACAAAGACGGGCTAAGCGAAGTTCCAAAAACTGCACCAACAACCAAAGCACTCACAAGGGGAGGAAGACGGAAGCCAGACAACCCCCACC